>Ga0210386_10000053_pt1 | contig 82371 bp, 70 predicted proteins | sample IncBWH32OmetaG_FD_160091 | JGI IMG/M metagenome (GOLD analysis project Ga0210386, IMG submission 160091) | Forest soil microbial communities from Barre Woods Harvard Forest LTER site, Petersham, Massachusetts, United States - Inc-BW-H-32-O ...
CGTGATCCATCCATTCGACCCATCCACGGGTTGGTCAGCGGTTCGGCTGATGGTTCGATCGAGGCTCCGACAATGTTCGCCATCTCATAGAGCGTGGTTGGTGCATCGTCGACGATGTTAACGATGCGTCCGTCCATCACGCCGGTCAGAGCGAGCTCGACCGCCCCGAGCGCGCGGCAGTCGAGTCCAGCATCCACGAAACGGCGTAGTAGGCGCGAGCCCACGAGACCCGTTCCACCAGTCACTGAGATAGTCATGATTTATTTCCTTTCCGAAATGTGATGATTGAGGCGTTCCGTTGCAGCCTGGAGCACCCGACGGGCGGTTGCCATCTCCGCCTGGTCGACGCCGTCGAACGCAACCGAGAGAATAAGGGCGATCGGATCGGGAAGCTCTTTCCAGAGCTTCTTGCCCGAGGCGGTGATACGAAGCATCCGCTGACGCTGGTCCTGGGAGTCTGGCATTTGCTCGATGAGCCCCTTACGCACCAGCGTCGCCACGATCCCGCTGAGCGTAGCTCTCTCGATCTTTAGCAGGCGTACTAGGTCGCGCTGCATCGTCGGCCCTTCGTTGGCCAACCGATACAACACGTACCACTGCGTGGAGCCGAGGTCGTAGGGACGCAAGACCGCGTCCATCAGCGCCCGGGAGGCGAAGTAGAGCCGTTTGGCCCATGAGCCTACTGACCCATGATGTGGGTTCTCCGTCTTCTTTTTCATCAGCCTCCTAACTCGTCAGCTACCTTACAAATATCGCAAGGTAGCTGACGTTTCGTCAAGCGTGGGCACACTTGTTACGCAGGCGAGATGTAGGAGTGGGTCCAGATGAACGCAACGATTACGTTGAAGGAAATCTACAATGCGGTGACCGGGGACAAGGGAATATGGCCAAAGCAATGGCGAGGTATGCACAATCATCGTATGGCCACTTGGAATATCGGCGTATTCCTCGGAAGAGGAACTGACCAGCTGACCCGTATCTGTGTAAACGTATTGGAGACGTGCTCGTGCGGTGAAGACCTTGAGCAGGTTTAAATCTGCTACGAAGCCGTTTGGTTTGAAACCGAGATTCGAATTTCAATCCCATGATCACGAAGCGCTTCGTAGTGCGTCTACATATCGAGACGGAGATGGACCGCCCCGGGCAGTTGCGGCGGTCACCCGGCTCACGCTGGCAATCTGCATCGGATCCCGAAATTCGACGAGGATCGCGCTCCCGGGGCGTTTTTCTCATTGCGCGGCTGTTTGTATGGCTGGCGACCCTGTTGTGGGTCATCAATCCCGCGCATGCCCAATATGGTTTTGAAAACTGGACGGTAGACAACGGTCTGCCGGAGAACGAGATTCGCGGCATCACACAGACGCCCGACGGATATCTCTGGATAGCCACGCTGAACGGGCTGACGCGATTCGATGGCGTGCGCATGACCATCTTCACCAGGAAGACTCCGGGACTCTCCTCGAATCAATTCGGCACGATCATGCAGGGTCGGGGAGGCGACTTGTGGATCGATACGGTCGTGAATGGACTTGTGCGCTATCATGACGGCTCGTTTCGAGCCTATGGAAAGCAGCAGGGCATACCCGGCGAAATCAATGGGTTGACGGACGATGACAGCGGAGATCTCTGGGTGCTCTCCGCCGGCCGCATCCTTCGCTGGAACGAGGCCGCGGACCGGTTCCTAGACATCGCGCCAGGCAGTCGGAACCGGTTGTACAGGAACTTCAATTGGGAGTCGCGAGGCTTCTGGGCGCGGGACAATGACCGCCTGCATTGCTTCATCAGGGGCCGCTTCGTCGATTACACGCTGCCGCCAGGGATAGTCCAAGACGAGTTCTGGGGTGCAGTGCTCGATCCGACCGGAACCATCTGGATCGAGACGATTGGCGGCAAGCAGGTCCGCATCACGCCCGACAACGTGAGCCACATGGTGAAAGCGGGCAGCGCTCCAGACATAACGTTCAGCACCGCGCAAGGAGATTCCTGGACCATACATGTTGGTCCGCGGTTCAGGCGAAGCATTGAGTTCCTCAGCTCCAACCGGGCGGTTTCGATTCCCTTTACGCGTCTCTATGAAGATCACCAGGGAACCCTCTGGATTGGCACGATCGACCATGGGCTCTTCCGGATGCAGAAGCAGTCGATCGAGACCTACACCACGGAACAGGGCCTGGTTGACCGCGACACCTACGCCATTTATCAGGACCACGCCGGCGCAGTGTGGATCGGAGCGTGGCATTCAGGAGTCAGCCACTTTGCCAACGGCAAATTCACGAATTACACAATGGCTGACGGCCTGCCAAATGAGCTGGTGACGGCGCTCTTCGAAGATCGGGAAGGACGCTTCTGGGTCGGCACCCACGGGGGCCTCACCGTCTTCGATAACGGCCGCTTCCACCCTGTGGCAAATCCGGCTTTTGTGCGGGGTGATGTGGTCCAGGCGATTACCCAGGACCGCGACGGGACGCTGTGGTTCGGAACCAGAGGCGGGCTGGTGCGATTTCGGGATGGCGCGACCAGATTTTTTACCCAGAAGGACGGCCTTGCATCCGACGGCGTCTATGTGATCATCACGGCGCACAATGGCGATCTGTGGGCCGGTGGAAATGGCGGACTCACGCGCATTCGCGGCGGCCAGTTCACCCGTTGGACCGAGAAGGATGGTCTGGCAAGCGGGAACATCTGGACGATCTACGAGGACAAAGACGGAGTCCTGTGGATCGGAACCTACGACGGCGGCCTCGAGCGCTTTGCCGACGGCAGGTTCACGAGCTATACCGTAAAGGACGGCCTTTATGACGACAGCGTCTTCGGCATCCTCGAAGATTCCTACGGCTATTTCTGGATAAGCAGCGATCACGGCATTTACCAGGTCAGCAAGGCCGACCTGAACGCCTTCGCAGCGGGCAATCTGGAGACCATTACCTCCATTGCCTACGGTAAGGTCGACGGCATGCTGACCATCCAGTGCAACGGCGGACTATGGCCTTCAGCCGCCAGGACCCGTGATGGGAAACTGTGGTTTCCAACCTTGGATGGTGTAGCGGTTATAGATCCGGCGACCGTTACCCACAATCGCGTTCCTCCTGCGGTGACAATCGAATCAGCCATGATCGATAATGTGCCCGCGCCGATCGACGACGGGCTCCGCATTCCGCCCAGCAAGGCTGACGTCGAGATTAACTACGCGGCTCTGAGCTTTATCCATGCCGCCCAAAACCATTACAGGTACAGGCTCGAGGGCCTGGACTCTGACTGGGTACGTGCGGGAACCCGCCGCGTCGCGTACTATTCGCATCTTCCGCCCGGCAAATATGTTTTTCATGTCATCGCCGGCAACAGCGACGGCATCTGGAACACGGAGGGCAAGACGCTCAATGTTACAGTGCTCGCGCCTTACTATGAGACATGGTGGTTCGAGATGCTTGTGCTTTTTTGCGTCGGCGCCATGGTTGCCGCCGCATGGAGATTCCGGGTGTCCCAACTCCAGCAGGCACAGGCCGCCCAGCAGGCATTTTCGAGACAGTTGATTGCCTCGCAGGAAGCAGAGCGCAAGCGGATCGCCTCTGAGATGCACGACAGCCTTGGACAGCGCCTCGTGGTGATTAAGAACCTTGCCCTGTTTCTCCTTCGCTCGAGAAGGGGCACTGTCGCGACCGAGAACGACGCGGAGACAATCACGGAGATCAGCGATGAGACTTCTTCCGCGATCGAGGAAACCCGCGCGATCTCCTATAACCTTCGCCCCTTTCAGCTTGATCGGCTGGGCCTTACGAAGGCTGTTGAGGCGATGATTCGCAGGACCGAGACGGCGTCGGGCATCCACTTTGCGTCGGACCTGGATAATATCGACGACCTCTTCGCCGAGGAACTCCGCATCAACTTCTACCGCATCGTTCAGGAATCGCTGGGTAACATCATGAAGCATTCGCAGGCGACGGAAGTAGCCATCCGCCTGAAGAGAAGCCCGGAGAACGTGGTGCTGACGATCGAAGATAACGGCCGCGGATTCATCCCGGGCGCGCACGCCTCACCGGCATCCGACAGCGGCTTCGGCCTGACCGGCATGGCCGAGCGAGCGAGCCTGCTTGGCGGAGTCTTCAAGGTGCGATCGACTCCGGATCGCGGCACGACGGTCACAGTCGAGATTCGTCTGAAGAGCCGCCCCACCGCATGAACTTCTGCTTCTGGTTGCCTGTCATCGACGGATACGGAAGGGTGATTGCGTCAGGTTTGGATAAAGCCCCGATTCAGCGCGATCGTGACTGCGTGAGTGCGATCATTCGCTCCGAGCTTCGAGAGAATGCTCTTCATGTGCCCTTTGACCGTAGCCTCTGAAATCGAGAGCTGTTCCGCGATGAGTTTGTTTGAGTTTCCCGCAGCAACGCTTCGCAGCACATCGATCTCACGATCAGAGAGCGCATCGTCGGCCAGGTGTTCAGCAAGGTTAGCCGCGATAGCCGGAGGAATAACACGCTTTCCGTTATTGACGACTCGAATGGTGTCCAGCAGATCCTTTCGCAGCATATTCTTCAAGAGATATCCTGCAGCCCCGGCCCTGATCGCGCGCAGTGCCTGAACATCCCCCTGATAGGTGGTCAAGATGATGAAGCGGGAACCGGGGAATTCGCTACGTATAGCGTTCATCGTATCGACGCCATCCATGCCGGGCATCTGAATATCCATCAACGTGACATCCGGACGGTGTAAGCGGAAGCGTTCGATCGCCTCCTGCCCATTGGTTGCCTCGGCTACCAGCACCATGTCAGGTTCTCCCTGAATAACAGCCGCGATACCTTCGCGCAGAAGAGGGTGATCGTCCACCGCAAAAACCTTAATCACTTTGGCCATGGTATCTACTCCGATTGTCTTGCCACGCGCCGCTTGAACCCCTTCCAGCCCGATCGTTTATTAAGGTGTCGATAAGCGACGCCAGCGGGAATGGTGAGATCGATCTCCGTCCCGGCTCCGGCGTGGCTCCAGATATTCAACTGCGCCCCGATTTTTTGAGAACGCTCACGCATGCCGGACAAGCCCCAATGGCCACATCGTCCGCCCTTGAGGATTTCATTGTCCATCCCGGCACCGTCATCGCGAACAACCAACGTTACTTTCTTGCGGTCGTAGGTGATCTCCATTTCGATCTGGTTCGCAAAGGCATGTCGAAAGGCATTGTTCAATGCTTCGCGGCCGATCTGGTAGGCCTCATCGCACACCGTAGGATCAAGAGGTTGAGGCGTACCGAGGATTGCCGCGCTGAACCGGGCACTACTGCCCTGGGCAAGTTCATTTCCCCAACGCGCCAAGTTTTCCCATGGCCCCTTACCTGTCATGCCTTCTTCTCGAAGATTATGAACGCGCTGTCTACCTTCGAGCAACACTTCGTCCGCGCGATCGAGGGCGCTCTCCATCATCGGTCGCGCAGGAGCTTCAGCCGGTATATTTTTCAACACGGACTGGAAACGCAGCATGAGTCCTTGAAAACCCTGCAGCAACGTGTCGTGAAGTTCGCGTGCGATCCGCTCCCGTTCCTCTAAACGGGTTGCGAGTTGTTCCTGTATGTGATGAGTAACCTGCCTCAAATGGATCAGGTAGATCATGTACAGGATGCTGACGGCGGTAATCACACAAAGAATGCGGAACCACGAAGTCTGATAGAACGCAGGCACTATGAAGAACGAGGCTGTTGCACCAGTTTCGTTCCACACCCCATCGCTGTTACTGGCGATCACGCGAAATTGATAGTCGCCAGGAGGCAGGTCTGTATAGAAGGCCTGTCGCCTTGTCCCGGGGTCCTGCCAATCCTTGTCGTACCCATCCAGCCGATAGCGGAAATGAACTTTTTGCGGAGCGACGAAGCTCAATGCCGTATAGTCGATCTCCAAATCCCTGGTGAGCCGTGGAAGCCTGACCACTCCATCCGTTGAATAATGCCTTCGATTCGCAACTATCTCCTCCACATGCACAGGAGGAGGGATCGAGTTCCGGGGGAGATTTGCTGGATCAATCACCTGAAGGAGTCTGCCATTGGCAAACCATAAGCGCCCATCTTTCGATCTAGCAGTTGGTTCGTAGAAGGCGTATCCGGGCTGGGCGCCATCGAGCACATCGAAATGCCTAAATTGCACGCTGCTTTCCGGATGCATCCACCATCGTTGCAGTTCCGGCTGCTCGATCTCGACCACCCCACAGGCGGTTTGCAGCCAAAGGCTTCCGTGGGCATCCCACACCAGGCCGTTGACGCTCTCGCATGGAAGACCGTTGCGCGTTCCAAGAGTCAACGCCCGTCCATCTCTCCACGCAAGCACTCCAGCCGTACTCGCAGCAAGTACATATCCATCCGGATTGGCAACTACCTGCCGCACGCGAGAACCCATGGCGCGTGGAAAGTGAATCACCTCCGTGTGTCCGTCCCGGAAGCGCGCCAGGTCTCCAGTCGAAAGACCCAGCCATAGATTGCCCTGCGCATCGGCTGCCAACACATGCACAGTAGAGATGTCTGGCAGCCGAAACTCTTCTACCACCTTGAAATCACGAATCCTTAGAAGCTCTTTGTCCCATGAGGAGTCGACCCACAGGTTGTTCTGGAGGTCCTCTGCGATGTCATCGACCGGGCCAATCGAAGTTCCATCCGGCCTACTTATTTTCCTGAAGCGGCCGTTCTGCATCACGGTCAAATTGTTATCGACGCCGACCCAAAAGCGATTTTCACGATCTTCAAAGATCGAGCGCACCTGATTGCCCGGCAGGCCTTTGCCCTCGCGAATCGAAGATATGGTGCCCTGTCTGATCGCGTCCAGGCCTCCGGCATTGCCTACCCAGACTGTGCCATCGTGAGCCGCAGCCACGGAGACGACATCATCGGTTGTGAGCCCCTCGCGCGCCGACCAGGTAACAACGCTCAGATTGTGGAAGCTGTCGACACCTTCAGTGGTGATCACCCACACAGTGCCTTCTTTATCCTGAAAAAACATGGAAACAGAGTCGCTGGAGAGTCCGTCGGTTCTGCGAAATCGATCGACCCTGCCGTGATAGTAGTGGTAAATTCCCTGGTCCGCGGTCCCAATCCACAGGGCGCCGTCGCGATCGAGGAGTAGATCGGTGACTGACAGAGTGCTGCCATCCAATTGTGGTGCAAGAAATGGCTTCCATTCCCCGTTGATCAAGCGTTCCAACCCCAGGCCACGCCCGGGCTTAGCTATTCCCACCCACATGGATCCATCGGGCGCAGCGGCAAGCGCATCGATTCCAGTGCTACCGTTCGATTCAAGCCCCGGCGGCCTGTAGACTGTCGGCGAGCCTTCTTTCCATCGGAACAACAGGTCGCTGGCGCCCATCCAGAGATTACCCGCTTCATCCTTGGTCAGGAATTCGCCCCGGGAGATATCGGCCGGAATGCCATCTGCCTCATTCAAGCACCGCGATTTTGCGCTATCTACCCGACAAATAGCGCCGGCATTATCCTTGGCTCCTCCGCGCGCAACCCAGATGACTCCCTCCCGATCCTCGACGATCTCGGCAATCGGTCCGGGAACATCGGAAACGTGCATTATTTTCTCGTCCTTCAAGCGGAACAGACCGTCTCGGGTTCCAATCCAGAGACTTCCGTCGCGTGAACCGAGAAGGGTATGAATACTACTATGCGGCAGCGCCTCTCCATCGGCGGGCACCCAGGGAGTAAAGCGAACACCATCGAAACGCAACAGCCCGGTGCTAGTTCCGAACCACAGGTAACCGTCGGTTGTCTGCGCAACATGATTCGTTCTGCCATTGAAAAACCCTTCCTGGATGCGCCAGGCGGTGTGTGCATACTGCGAGACATGCTGATTGGGATTAAGTGCGAACACAGGAGCGCAAAGAAGCGCTAGCCCAACTAAATATGTGAGCAGATCCACAAACAACGCGGGTTGATGGATGACCGCTTTCGAGGTGTAGCGCATAAGGCCCGGCAATGAGGACTATTGTGAGGCCTATCATATTCCAGAGCGTGGGCGCGGGTATCCATCCAAAAGGATCGTCAGTGGACCCTCCCTATGGGGGTTGTTCCATGCTAGTGGGAACACTAGTCTCGCAGTTGTGCAAAGACTGTTCTCCATGTTCCCTACGGGAACGTCAGGCGCCGCGCTCCTTATTTTGCGGATTTCAGTAGCTGCAACCCTGGTTGTGGATGGAAAGCCAGTCTGGGGATCCATAGCTTCGCTCTGGATGCTAATCGTCTTTCTGCTGCCCGCCGCTTCGCTGGTGCTTGGCTTTCTCACACCCTACTGCTCGATCCTCGGCTGCATCCTTCAATTCGCGGTTCTCCTTAAAACCGGTGGGAGCGATGGCTTTCCCATCGCCATGTCTATCCTGAACTGTGGAGCGGTTGCCATTTTAGGACCTGGGGCATACTCGGTGGATGCGCGTATATTCGGCAGGCATCTCCTCATCATTCCTCCCCGCACGTAACCCCGCCCTGGCCTGGTAGCTCAGCGGCACGGTCGACGCAGCTCACGGCACCGCATTTCTTTGACCTGGGAGTCCCTCAGGATATCCGAAATAGGTATCTGTATTCGATCCTAACGAGGCTTGTACCTTTCCAGACATAGCGGGAGACTTGGAAACATTCGAGTTCAAACGCCCCACATGCAAGGCCAGGAGAGATAAATTATGCCCCTGTCTTACGCACTCCGATTTGAACAAGCGTTGCTGCGCATGTTGTCGCTTGCTCTACCCGCAACCGTGTCAGCGCCATCTGTCCTCGGGCGTTATATCGCCCTTGCTCAGTTGCTTCTCGTCCTGGCAGCCTTCGCGCCGTCACTGCACGCACAAACCACGCCGCTGATCACGACGCCCGTTGATGAAACTCAACTGGTCACCCTGCGCGGGAGCCGTCCCGCACAATTGAAGAATGCGAAGGATCTGGGCAAAGCCGACCAGAGCCAGCGATCCGGACGTCTGATGCTGGTGCTGAAGCGCTCCGACGAACAGGAGGGCTCGCTTCAGAACTTCCTTCAGTCGGCCCACCAGTCGTCCTCCCCGAGCTTCCACAAATGGCTCGCACCCGGAGAGTTTGGCACGCGCTTTGGAACGGCCGACTCCGATATCCAGCAAGTGACCGCGTGGATGCAGTCGCATGGACTGACCGTTACGAAGGTCTCCTCAGGCAAGAGCACCATTGAGTTCAGCGGCTCCATTGGACAGGTCAACGAGGCGTTTCACACGTCGATTCACAAATACAGCGTGAACGGGGAGACGCATTATGCGAATGCCGCCGACCCACAGGTTCCGGCGGCGTTCAGCGCGTTAGTCGCTGGAGTGACCCAGTTGAACGACTTCAAGCCGAAGCCGATGTACAAGCTTGCGGGGCAGGCTTTATACAATCCGAAGACACACAAGGGCATCCCCCAGTGGACCTTTTCTGATGGGGCGGGAGAACCTCCGATTTATTTGCTGACCCCGGAAGACTTTGCCACGCAGTATGACCTGAAGCCGCTGCAGGCAGCGCATGTGAACGGCGCGGGCCAGACCATCGGCATCATCAACGATTCGAACATCGACATCAACCTGGTCAACGCCTACCGCAAGCTGTTCGGGCTGCCGCCGAATCCGCCGCAGGTCGTGATCGATGGCAACGATCCGGGTATCAACGGTGACGCCATTGAAGCATACCTGGATGTCGAGAATTCCGGCGCCATTGCGCCAGCGGCAACCGTGAAGCTGTACATCGCCGGTTCCTACGGGCTGTTGGGGGCTGGAGGGATCGAATTTTCATTGGTGCGGGCGGTCGATGACGATGCTGCCTCCATACTCAGTCTCAGCTTTGAAAGCTGCGAATCCAGTGGCACAGCCGCCAACCAGTTCATCAACGCGGCGTGGGAGCAGGCAGCTGCCCAGGGGCAGACCGTGATGGTGTCCGCGGGCGATAGCGGGTCCGCTTCGGGTTGCCTTTACGTTGGCCTTGGTGTCAATGGCTTTGCGTCAACCCCATGGGACGTGGCCGTGGGAGGAACCGACGCCTACTTTAGCGACTATGCGAGCGGCGGCGCCAGCATCGCCGGCTACTGGAGCAACACCAACGACGCAAACCTGGGCTCGCTGCAGAAGCCGATGAGCGAACAGCCATGGAATGGATCGCAGTTCGGATTGAATAGCACGACGTACGATCCCGTTGCCGACCAGCCATCCACCGGCGGTGCGGGCGGCGGTGGTGCAAGCAGCTGTGCAGTGGGGAGCTTTGTCATCTTGGATGGGATATTAGAGGTGCCGACTTGTACCTCCGGTTATCCAAAACCCAGTTGGCAGGTAGGCCCGGGTGTACCGAACGATACGGTTCGCGACCTCCCGGACGTCTCGCTCTTCGCATCAAACGGTGTCAACGGGGTTCTCTGGCCGATCTGCGCGACGGCCGGCGATTGCACCGAGACCAGTCCCGCGACCGATGAAACGCTTATCGCAGGGGTAGGTGGGACCTCGGCTTCGGCGCCTGCCATGGCCGGCATTCTCGCGCTGATTGAGCAGAAGTACGGCCCGCAGGGGCAGGCGAACTACACGCTCTATCCGCTGGCGGTACAGTCGCCGACGGTCTTCAACGACATCACGGTGGGCAGCAACAATCAGCCTTGCATCCTCGGTCTCGTCGCCTTCGGCTTGGAGACGGGTTGTTCGGCAGATACCGACGGCGACGGGTTCGACTCTTTGCAGCACTACTACGCCGCCTCGGGATACGACCAGGCCTCGGGGCTGGGATCGCTCGACGTAAACCAGCTCTATAACCATTGGGGCAAGCTCACCTACGCGAAGAGCACCACGAAGCTTTCGCTGACTCCCGCCGCCATCACCCATGGACAGAGCGTATTGGCGGACGTAACGGTCACGGGAAACAGGATACCCTCGGGCCCCGTGGCGCTGGTCAGCAGCACGACCCTTCCCAACAATAAGGGCATTGGCGCCTTGGTGCTGGGCAGCAATGGAAGCGTTCAACAGCAGCTCACCTCGTTTCCTGGAGGTAGCTATACCGTTACCGCGGAGTACAACGGGGATGGCATCAACGGCCCAAGCAAATCTCAGCCGGTGAGTGTGACGGTAGCTCCGGAAGCAAGTGTTCTTACGTTTAGCCCGACTTTCGTGAGCTACAACGGCACCACCGCGGCCGCCGATCCCATCACAGCCGGTCTCTCCGTTAATTATGGAAGTAGCTTATTGTTCGATGTCAGCATCGCCGGGGCATCAGGTGTTCCGGGTGCTCCGACGGGCACGGTTACCTTCAGCGATGGATCGACTACGCTCGGAACAGTCGCTGTCAATGCTGGAGGTGCGGCGGAGTTCAACGCTTCAATGCTCTCACCTGGCAGCCACACCATCTCCGCCAGGTACAGCGGCGATGCCAGCTATAAGGCTTCGAAAACCGCCCCGTTGCAATTCAGAGTAGTGCAGGTGATGACCACGCTGGACATTTTTCCGGATGCCTCGCAACTTTCGAGCTATTTCTTGCCCACCCCGCCCAATCTGACCTTCTATTACAACACTGGACAGAGCCCCGACTTCGAGGCAGTCGTGCTGGGCAACACCACGTTCGCCGGTGCTCTTCCCACTGGGACAATGACCTTCCGGCTCGGAAGCAACGCGCGTGCAACCACCGTTCCAATCATCACTGCAGATGACATCCTCATCGACGTCCCCACAGCAGGAGCCACGCAGTTCTACCCAAATGTGCAGGCGGGGACTTACCCTCTGACCGTCACCTATAACGGGGACGCCAACTACGCGCCGGCCAGTGTCACCTACACTGTCGTAGTGACTCCGGGCACGTTGCTGCCGACCACGACGACTCTCAAGACCAATCCAACCAACCTCAGCAATATCCCGCCGAGCACTTTGGTTACGTTGACCATGACGGTGACGGGGTCCGGAACTGCCGCACCTACGGGCACCGCCGGCTTCGTATTCGCCGATATTGAATTTCTCGAAAAAGTTCAGCTCGTTCCCGGAACCGGCAATACTTCGACCGCTACCGCCACAGTCCTGGCAAGTGAGCTGGAGCCTGGGAATGACGTGATCGACGCGGCCTATTTCGGAAACTCCACCTATGCCGGATCAGCCAGCGCTGCCACCACGATATACGACAATCCCACTGATTTCGCCTTCTCGACGCTGACGCCAAACCTGGCGATCCAGCCGGGGAGCACAGGTACAGCCACCCTCAGTTTGGGATCGGTGAATGGCTTCAATGGCACGGTGGCACTCACCTGCGCCGCACCCCGCAGCATGATCTGTACCATTGCGAATCCCTGGGTGAGATTGAACGGCACCACAACCGCAAACGTCACCATCACCGACCAGTGTAGGCGCGGGAGGGAGGGGTCGAATGACTTCATAGATACACCCGCCTGCCGTGAGGAGCGCAGTTATCACGGAGACGCTGACGATTCTCATAACGTCGTGGTGACCGGAACCTCGTTCAACGGCATAGTGCATAACACCACGATCACCGTGATTGTGCAGTAGCAACTTTGACCTCCTTGCTCAGCTTCGGGGTGCGGGGAAACTTCCATGCGCCCCGAATTCGTTCCCTGGGGGATGATCTCATTCATTTCATACTGTGAAGCGTTCGATGAGTAAATCCCTGGAAGCCTATTAAGAGCGGTATACCGCAGTTAACGTCTGCAACAAAGATCGGACTTTCGGAGAAACGCCATGCGTGCTGACTTGACATTTACGGCTCTTGCTTATGAATCGAATCGCTATCGACTCACTAAGCTCGTAGCGAAGGCAACTCGGATGCTGCACCGCCCCAACACACGTGTGCAGGATACGATGAATGACGCATTCAAGTGGTTCGGCTGCTCAAAACCAGGAGCAGACCGCCGTGCTCCGGAGGCGGCCAGCAGCTCGCAGGCCGTGCTGCACGACGCCCCCGCAGTCGATTAGATTTCAGCCCTCCCCATTACAAAGTTAGGAGTGACAGCCATGGCAACAACTTTATTCCCATCTGTATCATTTACCCCCTCACCAGGAAGTGCATCATGGTGCTATCTGCTGCTTGAGCATCTGGATGAATTCGCCACGCTGGCATGGTATCTCGTAGCAGATGGCAAGCTCGTCGAAGATACGTTCGCACGCACGATGGCGAAGCTCGATATGACTGCATTTGAATCTTCCAGTTCAGCACTCACTTACCGTCAGGCTCGAGAGGTTCTCATCACCCAGGCGATTGCTGTATTGTCGGACGCGCGCAGAGAGGAAGATGAGAACCAGTTGTTTCAGCCGAATTCTCCTGGCAGCTTGCCCGATTACCCCCGCCTGGCATTCACACTGAGATTGATAATCCGTTCGTCCGAAGTAGAGGTTGCGAAGTTTCTCGGCGTGTCACGATCTGAGGTGCAAGGACTTGTCAAGGACGCGATTGATCAGCTTAGCGTAGCTCCGCCTGTCTTCGCCTCGACAGGCTGTTATGACGCATAGGCATCCGAGGCGCTGGAGACTCACCATGAACAGACTACAAAGACGGCGGAGTTCATGGCGCCTGCCCTGGGTAAGATTGCATGAGCTTGCAGCCGATCTTCCGGTTGAACTGGCCGCCCTTATGGCACAGTCGCAGGTATTCAACACAGCTAACAAGCTCAAAACCGTCATCACTACCACCCGCGTGAGGAGCAAGCCGAGTTGGATGGTAGTAGCGACAAAAGATAGAAACATCAACCCTGATCTCGAACAGTGGATTGCCACTCGGGCCGGGAGCCACACAATCGAGGTCGCAGGTGCCAGTCATTCGATCTATGTCTCCAGATCATAAGGGGAAACAGTGAGAACACGCCTTAGGAAGCCAAAGATTTCAGACCGCGGCAATATCCTCATATTTGATAGGGGCGTTGGTCTGGATCTGCGAAACGAACCGCAGCGGCGTGCTCAAAGGCAACTGATAGAGGCGGAGAGGATGTCGGCAATCGGCAGGATGGCATGCTCGATCTCCCACGATATGCGCCACTCGCTCACGGCGATCTATGCTAACGCCGAGTTCCTCGAGCGCCACAATATGTGTGCCAGCGCACGGACTGACCTACTGCTCGAAATTCAAGAAGCGGTGCTCGCAATGACGGAGCGCCTTGATTCACTACTGCAATTCGCTAGTAGCGGACGGAAAAGCCCGCTTGTCCGTGAGCGTGTTTCCTTGGTTGTTGAGAAAGCCATTGCGGCTGTGAAGCTTCATCCAGAAGGGCAGAACGTGTCCATCATAGTTGACAAGTTGCGGCCCGCGGAAGCATACATCGATGCCTGGAATCTTGAGAGTGCCATATATAACCTGCTGCTCAATGCCTGCCAGGCTGCGACACGCTCAACTTACGTGCCTGAGGTGAACGTCCACCTTACGGAACGTGATGAACGGATCTACGTCACAATCTTGGACAATGGTCCCGGTGTACCTGCCTCTATCCGGAGGACGTTGTTCGATCCGTTCGTGACCGCAGGAAAACCCAACGGAACAGGCCTCGGGCTCACCCTGGCTCGTCGAATAGCTGAAGAGCACGGTGGTAGCGTCTGGCTCGAGGAATCGAATCGAGAAAGGACGGTATTCACGCTGAGTCTGACTGTGGATCATCACAATATGTGTCGCTGATCTTTACACTAATGGCGTACACCAGGATTGTTGTTTTTGACATTATTCACGCGCTCATAATAGTTCTGTAATGCACTGAAGCTGGCCAGATCCGTCCCGCGGGGCCAAGGTCTGCGCTTCCATAATGTTTGTTCCCTGCCATTGTCAAAGCGTAAGAATAGGCGGCTTCAAGGTAGATCAGCCCCGCAACTCGATCCGGGTGGCTGTTTGCAACCGAACTCAATTCCGCCCCGGCGATGGAGTGTCTTACCAGAACTGCTCTATTCAGTTTGAGCGAGTCAATCACCGCCAGCGCGTCATCACCGAGGCGGTCAGCCGGGTGCTCCGTGGTTGAAAAACCGGAAGCGCCGAACCCGCGCCGCGTACTTCCGTAAACATGGTGGTGGTCTATGAGCTTCGGCGCGAAATCGTTAAACCCGTGGGCCGTATCCCCGCCCCCGGCCAGTAACACCAAGGATCTGCCAGAGCCACTCCAATCGAGCACTTCCAACTTGACGCTCCGATCGACGCTTATAAATCGCGTGATGTGTGGGGAGGGCTCCTTCAAGGCGCTGGCGCTTTGGGAAAAAAGAGGAATCGCGGGAAATACGAGTGAAATATTCCCCGACGTCGACGACGTAATCGAGCTATTCGTGTGCTGGTGCCCTGGGTCTATTCCACTCTGCTTGCAGTAGCTCAGAAGGCCCACTTCGATTCGTAACCCATGCCAGTTAATACCCGGCAAAAGTTTGATGAATGCGGCGGAGCAGAAGTTCGTTTGTACTCGGCAGGCGTATTGAAAACCGGAGCCGATCCTCGGCTTTCTCTAAGAGCAAAAGGGCTCGCCCTTATGACGCCGACTGCAATCTGCGGATGAATTTGACTCGCTCTTTGCCGAGGAGTCTCGATTTGCGTGAAACCGGGGCCTGCAGAAAAATACAGGACTCGCGCTGGAGTTCCTGAGGTTTCGCACGGACCCGCTTTGCTCTACTCTCGCAACCGTGGCCGACATCGGAGATGTCCGGTCACGACCCAGGTAACGAATCCAAAGGAAAATCGAATAGCACGAAGGACGATTTTCAAAGGGACTACCAGGGCCCTGTCGCGGATTCTTCCGCGGAACCTTGTTAGAGATCGCCCGAACGGGAATAGGAGCGTCACCATGACAACGATGACGATTTGCAATGAAGAGGTTGTGGCTGTCCATCAATATCCGGAGTCTTTTGCCCAGGAACCTGCCGGCGCTACTTTGCCGGATCAGGTACGAGAGGAAGAATGGCAGGAGCGTTTGAGGTGTGCGCAGCAGTGGGTATGCGAACTGCTCATCAAGAATCAACAGCTGAGAATGTCACTCGAGTCAGCCAAGGCACGGGAACGGGGTGACCCATATGGTCGAAATGTATAGAGCAGTTGAAATACTTCTCGGGCTTTTGCAACTTGCAGCTCCATTCGTGCTCTCGATCAGGTCGCGGTCTCTGAGATCTCCCGCAACCGTCCAGGCATGTGGAACCGAGGCAGGCCGGAAGTACGTCTCCAACGTCGGCGACAGGAACACGCTCCGCCAATTGACGCTTCCCAAGGAACCATCAAGCGATCCTATCGCAAGAGATTCTCGGGCCAATATGCGAGTCGGGTTTATCCAGGGAGGCGTCGGCCACAACCTGCTGCAGGAGGCTCCGCAGGCCTTTGCCCAGGCTACGGATTTTGATACCCTCCCCCTTAGGTCACTCTCCTTAATAGAAAAGGCCCGGCTGCGGATGACAGTCGGGCCTTCTTGTCTATAACTCAAGTATAGTTGGCGGCGGGAAATACTCGGCCAACTATTTCATGGCTACTTCGATGGTTGAGCCCGCCGACGGGTTATTCTTCGCCACAGCCTGGTCGACTTTGGGTTGAAAAGCCAATTCGCTGTGAATATCCGTTCCAGCAATCCAGACCTGCATCAAGGAATATTGCGTCCCATCGCGGAGGAAGGTCAGGCGGCCCCGTGTCTCAATGACGCGCTTCTCGTCGGGACGAACCATGAGGATCTGAGTCTTCGCTGTCCTGAGATTGTAAAGAGACAAGAAAGAACTGGACAGAAGTCTAACCTCGTAAGTGCCAGCAAGCACCTGCTGGTGATCCGCCGAGAAGGCAAATGGGATGGTGACGGTTTCGCTGGTTTGGGCCGAGGCGTTTGCCGTTGCGCAAAGCAGGCCAGTCGCCAGGGGAAGGCTAAGAAGCAGGTTGGTGAGAATTGCTGAGTGGCGTGTCATGGGAGCACCTCGGTTTGGGATTGCGGCCACCGGCATCCCGGCATCCGCTGATGCTCCGTAACTTGCGCCCTTGCCGAAGTTCCCGCCATGCTTTGCGGGTGATTCCGAGATCAAATGCGTATCATCTACGAAGTTATTGATTCATAGAGGCTTTGATCACGGTATTCATGGAGAATTTGCCGGTGAGATGGGCAGAGAAGCGGTGTTAGACTCCTCGACAAGGGAATTTCACGGGGTAGATTTGTGGAAACCCGGGCGAAGACCGCGCAAAACTGGCGTTTTCGGCGTCTTCGAAGTCGACGCGCGCAATATGGAGTTGCGCCGCATCGGCACTGCGGTCAAGATACGAGAGCAATCCTTCAGCATTCTGGTTTTTCTTCTCGAACACGCCGGCGAGCTCGTCACCCGCGAAGACCTGCGCCGGGTTTTGTGGCCCTCAGACACCTTTGTAGATTTCGATCACAGCCTCAACGCGGCGGTCATGAAGCTGCGAGAAGCGCTGGGCGATTCGGCCGACGCGCCTCTTTACATTGAGACCATCCCCAAACGAGGCTAGCGCTTTATCGCTCCTGTATCGCAGGAAGAGCCACCCCAGGCCAGAAGTGCCCAGGCCTCAGGCCCGGTTGCTCAGGCAGCCGCCGCTGGGTCCGATCTGGATCCGGCACAGGTGACGATCCATGCGAAGACCAATAGTCGAAGACGCTGGAGAGTGATTGTTCCCGCTGCCGTGGCCTTACTGGCATTATTGGTTACCGCTTACTTCCACTTTCGTCGCCCTACAACGCTGACCGACAAAGACACAATCGTCCTCGCCGACTTCACGAACTCGACCGGCGATCCTGTATTTGACGGCACGCTACGCAAAGGCCTAGCGGTGCAGCTTGAACAGTCGCCATTCCTGAGCCTCGTTTCCGACGACCGCATCCAGCGGACGATAGGTCTAATGGGCCGGCCATCCGATACGCGGCTCACCCCGGAGGTCGCCAGGGAAGTCTGTGAACGGACAGCGAGCGCCGCCGTCCTCGACGGCTCGATCGCCAGTCTCGGCACCGAGTACGTGCTGGGGCTTCGGGCAAAGGATTGCCATACGGGAAGCATTCTCGCGGAAGAGCAAGGGCAAGCAGCAAAAAGGGAAGATGTTCTGAACGTCCTGAGTCAAATTGCCACAAAATTCAGAACCCGAGTGGGCGAATCACTTTCCACCGTCGAAAAGCACAACACTCCACTCGAAGAGGCAACGACACCGTCACTCGAAGCGTTGAAGGCCTATAGCACGGCGATGAAGGTGAACGTCTCGGATGGCACTGCCGCCGGCCTGCCTCTCTTCCAGAGGGCCATCCAAATAGACCCCCAGTTCGCAATGGCCTACGCGCATCTGGGGCTTGTTTACAGCGATCTCGGAGAGTCTGTCCTCGCCGCAGAGAACGCGACCAGAGCTCATGAACTGCGCAATCCCTCCAGCGACCGGGAGAAGTTCTTTATTACCGCCATCTATCATCGGCAGGTAACCGGCAATGTGGAGAAAGCGCACCAGACATTGGAGCTTTGGGCAGAAACCTATCCTCGCGACTTGGCCGCCCACGCTCTATTGTCGGGATTTTGTTCCCAGAGCCTGGGCAAATTCGAGCAGTCGATTGAAGAAGCTCAGAAAGCGATCGAGCTCGACCCTGACTTCAGCTTCGGCTACAACAATATGGCGGCTGGTTACCTTTTACATGAACCATCTAAGCGAAGCCGGGAATGTCGTTCGGCAGGCTTCCGAGCGCAAACTGGAAACCCATGACCTTGCGATTATCCATTACTACATCGCGTTATTAGATGGCGACAAGTCAGGAATGGATCGGGCAGCGGCCAAGGCCAAAGGCAATCCCGGAGAAGACTTGATCTCGCATTCAGAGGCCCTTCGCCTGGCCCGCTCCGGTCAGATACAGCGAGCCAACGAGATGTCACGCCGTGCCGTCGATCTGGCCCAGCAGGCAGGGCAGCAGGAAAGGGCGGCGGTTTTTGAAACGGGCCCAGCAGTGTGGGAAGCTTTCTTCGGAAATGCCCCCTCCGTGCGACAGGGCGCCACAGTTGCGCTCGAACTCTCAAAGGGAAGGGACGCGGAGTCCGGCGCGGCCTTAGCGCTGGCAGTTGCCGGGGATGCTCCCGGTCCCAGGCTCTCACCAGCGACCTCGAAAAGCGTTTCCCCGAGGATACCTCCGTCCAATTTACGTATTTGCCAACGCTTCGCGCATTGTTTGCTATGAATCGCGGTGAGCCTGCAAAAGCCCTCGACGACCTGCAAGCCAACCTTCCCTATGAACTTGCTATACCGGCCATCAACTTTGACTTTTTCTTTGGCGGCCTCTATCCCGCCTATGTGCGCGGTCAAGCCTATTTGGCTATGCATCGGGGAGCAGAAGCCGCCGCCGAGTTCCAGAAAATTGTCGACCATCCGGGCCTTGTCTTCAGTGACCCAGTAGGCGCGCTGGCGCACCTGCAATTGGGCAGGGCATACGCGATATCCGGAGACCATTCCAAGGCAAAGGCAGCCTATCAGGATTTCCTTACGCTCTGGAAAAACGCCGACCCCGACATTCCCATTCTGAAGCAGGCCAAGGCGGAATACGCGGCACTCCGTTGATTGCTTGCGGAGAAGATTCGAAGGTCTAACTTCAACCCCGTGACTTAAGGCGTTTTAGGAAATAATGTGGCCTCGTTTGGATTGTGCAGGACCGCCGCTCCCTCCACCCCACGAACGAAGACCTGTTCGTGGGGGGCCCCGGCCTGCTGGTCGCGTCGGTTTGAAGACAGTAGCTCCGACTACACCATTTCCTAAAACGCTCTAGACGTCGGCACGTTTGGAGAATTGGCGGCGTGATGGACTGAGAGCAGTGCTAGACTGTTCGGCAAAGGAATTTGACGGGAGCAAATTGGTGGAAACCCGGGCGAACCCCACGCAAGCCTGGCGTTTCGGTGTCTTTGAAGTCGACGCGCGCAACATGGAATTGCGCCGCAGCGGCACGGCGGTCAAGATTCGAGAGCAATCTTTCAACATTCTGGTTTTTCTTCTCGAACATGCCGGCGAGTTGGTCACCCGCGAAGACCTGCGCCGGGTTTTGTGGCCCTCAGACACCTTTGTAGATTTCGACCACAGCCTGAACGCGGCGGTCATGAAGCTGCGCGAAGCACTGGGCGACTCAGCCGATGCGCCTCTTTATATCGAAACCATCCCCAAACGGGGCTATCGCTTTATCGCTCCCGTATCGCAGGAAGAGCCACCTCAGGCCATAAGTGCCGAGGCCTCAGGCCCCAGTGCTCAAGCAGCCGCCCTTGGGTCCGATCTGGATCCGGAACAGGTGACGATGCCGGAATCGGGCAGCGCCGAGGTTATGACCGCTCTGCGCTCGCGTTGGCGCTCGCATTCGCGTTGGCTATGGACGGCGGCAGCGATTGTGGTCGCGTTTGGTGCGCTCCTGATTGCATGGTGGCGTATTCCGCCCGCAGTTCCAGTGGTGGACGAAGTGACCCAGCTTACGGATGACGGCGAGCAGAAGCAAGGGGAGGTATTCACAGATGGGTCGCGCGTCTACTTCAACGAAGGGCAGAGCGGGAGTCTGAAGATCGCAGAGGTCTCCGTCACAGGAGGACGTACTGCGCTAGTCGAAACCAAACTTCCCAGTCCATGGATCGTGGGACTGGTTCCCGACGGTTCTTCCCTGCTCGTTTTGGCCGGAGGTCCGAATGACGCCACCTACCCGATGTGGTCGATCCCACTCCCTGCCGGAGATCCGCGCCGCCTGGGCGACGCGCAGGTGCAGGATGCTGAGTATTTTCCCGACGGCCGGATCATTTACGCTCAGGGACGAGTCTTGTATGCTGCTGACCGGGATGGCGCGAACCCGCGTAAGCTGGCCTCCGTTAGCGGCGGATTGGTTTGGAGTCCCAAAGTTTCACCTGACGGGAAGCGAATCGTTTTCTCCCAATATTCACGCGATACCAGAACCTTCTCATTGTTTGAGAGCGCTTCAGACGGTACAGATGTTCGCGCTATCCCGAACGCCAGCCAGGATGTTTCGCGATGTTGTGCTGCGTGGACTTCGAACGGCAAGGACCTCATCTACTCCACCTTGCATGGGGGCGTTGGGGATCTGTGGCTGCTCCCTCTGCAGGCACAGCCTTTTCACCCTGTCGGAAAGGCGGTTCGGCTAACAAACGGGCAACTCTCCTTCGGGGATGGGACCACAGGCTCGAGCCGCGATGGAAAACAGATCTTCGCAATCGGCACAAAACGGCGCGGAGAACTCGTTCGCTATGACATGGAGTCGAAGCAGTTCCTGCCATTTCTCTCCGGCATTTCCGCAACCGATCCCACATTCTCGAGTGATGGGAACTGGGTCGCCTACCTTTCCTACCCCGATCACACGCTGTGGCGGAGCCGCACAGACGGAACCGATCGTATGCAATTGACCTATTCTCCAATGGAAGTGGCCTTTCCTTTTCTCTCCCCGGACGCGAAGATGGTCGCGTTCTCCTCTCGCGGCGCGAGTTACGTAGTCAGCACGGAGGGTGGTCCGCCACAACGAATTGTGGAGAGAAATTCCATCGCTCCGAACTGGTCCCTTGATGGAAACCTCCTGCTCTTTAACTCTCGGATCGAGGGAAAGCAAGCCGATCAAATCGGCATGTTCGAGCTACACATCTTTGACCTGCGCACTGGCAAGGTTTCCGTCGTCCCTTCGTCTGAAGGGAAAATGGGGGCATTGTGGGCTACGCAAAATACGCTGGTAGCCTCCAACTATGACAGAACGAAGTTCCAGACCTTCGATTTCAAGACGCAGAAATGGGCGGATCTTACATCTGGCTCCTTCGTGAACTGGTTGGTTTCGCCGGATCGCAAGTATCTCTACTACACGACTGGAGGCGGGGAACCGATGACTCTGCGAATTCGATTCGCCGACCGTCAGATTGAAACCATCACTAGCTTGAAAGCCGTGCGCCGCGTGGTGGATTCGGTGGTCGGAAATACTCAAATCGATATCGCGCCGAACGGATCGCCAATTTTTACGCGTGACGTCGGCACCCAGGAGATCTACGCCCTGAAACTTGGCTGGCACTGAGGGCGGTGCGGACAGCTCAGCAAATCACGCGGGACTAGAGCGCTCACTGGTTACGAAGTGCCTGCATCGGTTCGACGGACGCGGCGCGGCGCGCAGGAACGAATCCCGCAATCGCGGCGGCTCCGGAGAGAACAAGAACAGCCACCAGCAGACTCCATGGATCGTACGATTTCACCAGGTAGAGTTGGCTTGCAATCACGTGCGCGCCCATCAGAGCAATGGGAATCCCCAGAGTCAGCCCCAGAGCGACCTGAACAAATGCACCGCGCATCACCAGACCCACCACTCGATTCCGGCCTGCGCCGAATGCCATACGCAGCCCAATTTCACGCGTGCGCTCGATTGTCTGATATGAAGTCATGCCATAGAGTCCGATTGACGTAAGCAACAATGCCAGCAGCCCGAAAAGCGTTGTCAGCCGGGCGATCAGGCGTTCCTGGCTGAAATTGCCCGCCAGCTGGAAATCGAGAGAACGCAGGTTGATGATGGCAAGATTCGGATCGACATTGGCCAGGGCGCGGCGCACAGCCACTTCCAGATTCTGCGGTGTTCCATGGAAATCCATCACAATCGAATTGATGTAGTGCGTCTGCGTTTCGAGATTCACAAAAATCGGGTCTTTCAAATAGTGTTGCCACTGCGAGAGCGGTTGGAAAACCATCGCCTCCGCTTCCGCCCGTGGGTGGGTATACTTTGCGTTTGCCACCACGCCCACGATCTCGTACGCCCCGATATCTTCCCGCTCGTAGATGCCAAAGTGACGGCCGATCGGATCCTCATTGGGGAAAAACTTCTTTGCGAATGCCTGGTTCACGACCGCAACGAAGTGGGAATTGGCGGTGTCACCTTGACTAAGGCCGCGTCCACGGATCACAGGCTGGCCTACAGCAGCAAAAAAGTTTGGACTGACCCGATTGAGCAGCGCATCATTGTCATCGTTCGGGCCGGGCTCAGGTTTTCCGGGGATAAAAACACCATCGATCCACTGATTTCCGTCGAGGGGGCTGTACATCGCCAGTCCGACATTCTGCATTCCAGGGATGGCTGCCAACTGCACCTCAAGTGCCTGATGCAATGCCGCCAGTCTCTCCGGCCCGTATCCTGCACTCAACGGATCCAGGTGCAGCACATACCGGTTTGCCGTCTGCAAGCCGAAGTCCTGATGCTCCATGTTCTGCAGGCTCTTCGTCAGCAAGCCGGCACCCACCAGCAACACCAGCGAAAAAGCCGCCTGAAAGACAATCATGGATTTCTGCGGCAGCGAATTGCGGTCTCCGGTGGATCGGTTCACGCCGCGCAAGGCTTCGGCCGGATCAGCATGGGACGTGACCCACGCCGGCATAATTCCGAACACAATGCCGGTAATAAGCGAGAGCAGAAACGCGAATCCCAACACAGCCAGCGAAGGCGTCGCATCGATTGCGCTATGCAAGGAGTCGGGAAACGCAAGGGCAAGGATCATCCGTGTTCCCGCATAGGCTACCGCCAGCCCAGCCGCGCCGCCCAGGCATCCGAGAAGCACGCTCTCTGTGAGCATTTGCCGAACCAGTCCGGACCGTGCGGAGCCCAGCGCCAGCCGCACCGAAATCTCAATCTTTCGTTTCACGCCGCGCGCCAGCATTAGATTCGCCACGTTCGCACACGCGACCACCAGGACAAGCGCGGATATCGACAGCAACAGATAGAGTTTCTTGTCTGTCTTTTGTTGAAGGCTCTGGATGCCCGCTCCTGCAGGTGTCAAGACCACATGCACTTTGGGAATGATCGCCGGAAGACCGTGGCTCAGATATTCGTCCTGCGTCAGGAGCCATTGGCGCAGGTTTGCCGAGATTTTCTGTTGCAATGGCCCTGTCGCCGTACCCGGTCGTACTCGCCCGATCAGGTATAACCAACACGCGATTGGCTGATGCAAGATCGAATTCGCCTGGCTCAACAGCGGCTCGGCCGAAAGCGGTATCCAGAACGCGGGCGGATTTGCGCTGATCCGGTCGCCATAGAATGCAGGCGGTGCAATTCCGACTACGGTAACAGGCTGGCTCTGCAAATAGAGTGTGGCGCCGATCACAGACGGGTCGCCCGCGTAGTCCGACTGCCATGTTTGATAACTCATGACGGCTACCGGTGACGCGCCCGCCATTTCGTCTGCGTCCGTGAACACGCGGCCGGCAAATGCTCCCACGCCAAAAGTACTGAAATAGTTTCCTGAGACAAATTCGCCCGGTTTTGACTGCGCCGTGTCCTGGCTGCGGCGCACGCTGATCGATGCCTGCCCTGCCTGCATGGCCGCTAGTTGTTCAAACTCCGGTGTGGACTCGCGAAGATGCCGGTAATTCTCATACGAGAAAATATCGAAGTCTCCGTTGCCGTTATCCAGTCCATTTGTAAAGCAGCAGTCGTCGTATGTATCGCCGACGCGATAGAGAGACTTCGCGTCACCCACCGGCAGCGACTTCATCAGGATGGAGTGCACCAGGGTGAAGATCGCTGTGTTCGCGCCAATTCCCAGCGCGATGGTCAGGATGACGGTGATGGCGAAGCCCGGCGACTTGAGGAACTGGCGAACGGCATATCGGATGTCGCGTGAGAGCTGTTCGAGCCAGAGAATTGAGCGTTCATCCCGGTGCATCTGTTTTGCCTGTTCGACTCCCCCGTATGCACGCCTGGCGGCGAGGCGTGCCTCGTCCGCGCTCACGCCTCTTGCAAGAAAATCATCCTCGAGCAACGCAAGATGAGCATTGATTTCACGCTCCAGCTCCGCTTCCACCTGCGCGTTACGGGAAAGGCTGAGCCATTTCGACAGAAGACGTCTGAGATACCTCATGATTACAAATCCTCAAGCAGCAACCGCTCCAGCAACCCCGCCATCCTGCGCCAGCGCATCGTTTCCTGGTTCAGAGCCTTCTCTCCGGCTTTGGTGATGGCATAATATTTGGCCTCCCGACTACTCTCCGTTCTGCCCCAGGTGCCTTTGATCCACCCGTATTGTTCAAGCCGCACCAGCGCGGGATACAGCGTTCCCTGGTTGAGATTGAGAAGCTGTCCAGAGACCTGCTGGAGGCGGGTCGCGATCTGATAAGCATGCTGTGCTCCCATGCTGGCCAAGGTTCGCAGAACGATGAGGTCCAAGGTTCCCTGCAACAGCTGGATCGGTTCTTTCTCTTCACTAGACATTCAAGTAATCTCTCCAGGGGAACAGCATGAACCCCTTCCACTGGGATGTCAAGTAAAGAGCATACAGTTCGGCTCTTACCCCAGAGCCAGGAACTGAGTAGCAGACGATTCGCGATCTGGCGGAGGCATCTTCGTTGGTTTGCGGGCGTTTATCCTGTCAGGTTCTGGCGATGGCGTCCGGACCATTCCGTCCTCGCGGGTGGTTACGACTGCCCCGATTGGGGAATCCCAACCGGGCGAGGCCTTCACGTAGGATAACTAGACTGGCTCCGAAGCAGTTCCCACCTACCTTAACTGGGAGAATCAAAACAGAATGCGGAGAATTGGAGCGGCATGAACAATACGGTACTGGTGACGGGTGGCGCAGGGTTTATCGGCTCCAACTTCGTCCTGAATTGGATTGCGAAGACGAAGGCCGGGGTCGTGAATCTTGACCTGCTGACATATGCCGGCAACCGCCGGAATCTGCTGTCGATTGAGAGCGATCCGCGACATGTTTTCGTGAAGGGTGACATCGGCGATGGCGCGCTTGTGGGGTCGCTGCTGGAGAAATACAAGCCACGGGCGATTCTGCACTTTGCGGCGGAGAGCCATGTGGACCGCTCGATTGCCGGGCCGGGCGCCTTTATTCAGACGAATATTGTGGGGACCTTTTCGCTGCTCGAACAGGCGAAGGTGTATTGGTCCGAATTGGGGGCGGAAGATAAGACCGCGTTCCGCTTTCTGCACGTCTCGACCGATGAGGTGTACGGAACGCTAGAGGCGAATGATCCAGCTTTTACCGAGGAGACTCCATACACGCCGAACAGTCCGTATGCCGCGTCGAAGGCATCTTCGGATCACTTGGTGCGCGCCTACTTTCATACCTATGGATTTCCGGTTCTGACTACGAATTGCTCGAACAACTATGGGCCGTATCAGTTTCCGGAGAAGCTGATTCCGCTGGTGATTCTGAATGCGCTCGAAGGCAAGCCGCTGCCGGTCTATGGGGATGGGCTGAATGTGCGGGACTGGCTGTTTGTGGGAGATCACTGCGCGGCGATTCGGCAGGTGCTGGAGCGTGGACGTGTGGGCGAGACTTACAACATCGGCGGATCAAGCGAGCGGAAGAACATTGATGTAGTGATTACGATCTGCGACATTCTGGACGAACTGCGCCCCAACCCGGCGCTGGGATGCCGGAGAGATTTGATCACCTACGTTAAGGATCGGCCGGGACACGATCGTCGCTATGCGATTAACGCGGAGAAGATTGCGGGCGAGCTGGGATGGACTCCGGAGAAACAGTTTGAGGGCGGCATCCGGGAGACGGTGGAGTGGTTTCTGGACAACCTGGCATGGGTAGATGATGTGAGGTCGGGTGCGTATCAGCAGTGGATCGACCTGAACTATGCTGAACGCCTGAGTGTGGAGCGGCCGGCATGACGAAAGGGATCATTCTGGCCGGCGGATCGGGAACGCGACTCTATCCCGTAACCCATGTGGTTTCAAAGCAGCTGCTGCCGGTGTACGACAAGCCGATGATCTACTATCCGCTGAGCACGCTGATGCTGGCGGGGGTGCGGGAGATTCTGATCATCTCGACGCCGCAGGATACGCAGCGATTTGCGGAGCTGCTCGGCGACGGGCGGCGCTGGGGGATCGAACTGAGCTACGCTGTGCAGCCGAGCCCGGATGGCCTGGCGCAGGCTTTCATTATCGGCAAGAACTTTATCGGGAACGATCCCAGCGCGTTGGTGCTGGGCGACAACATCTTCTATGGGCACTCGCTGACAGGGCAATTGCAACGGGCGGCGAAGAGGACCAGTGGCGCAACGGTTTTTGCGTACCAGGTGCAGGATCCGGAGCGGTACGGCGTGGTGGAGTTTGACGTGAACGGGCGGGCGATCAGCCTGGAAGAAAAACCGTCGGCGCCGAAGTCGCGGTACGCGGTGACCGGGCTTTATTTCTACGACAATGAAGTGGTCGAAATCGCGTCAGCGCTGAAGCCTTCTCCCCGGGGCGAGCTCGAAATTACCGATGTGAACAGGGAATATCTGAAGCGGGGCACGCTCGAAGTTGAACTGATGAGCCGGGGAATGGCGTGGCTGGATACGGGCACGCATGATTCGCTTTTCGAGGCGGGGATGTTCATTCATACCATTGAGCGGCGGCAGGGGCTGAAGATCGCATGTCCTGAGGAGATTGCCTACCGATACGGTTACATATCCGGCGAGCAGCTGGAAGCGCTGGCAGCTCCGGTGCGCAAGAGCGGCTATGGTCAGTATCTGATTTCGCTGTTGAGCGAGCCAGGCTTTCCGGGCGGGGCGGTCTAGCCGCATGCAGATCACGGAAACCGCATTGTCTGGGGTGCTGCTGTTCACACCGAAGATTTTTTCCGACTCGCGCGGGGCATTCTTCGAGACCTACAACGAACGAGAGATGCGCGAGGCAGGTCTGCCGACGGAATGGCGGCAGGACAACTTTTCTGTGTCGGCAAAAAATGTGATTCGCGGGATTCATTATCAGATCACGCAGCCTCAGGGCAAATACGTGCGTGTGGCCTATGGAGCGGTCGTGGACGTAGCCGTCGATCTTCGGCGCAGTTCGCCGGACTTTGGCAAGCATATTGCGGTGGAGCTTTCGGGGGAGAACGGATTGATGCTGTGGATTCCTCCGGGGTTCGGGCATGGCTTCGCGGTGCTGAGCGATAAGGCAGGATTCTCCTACAAGGTGACGGACTATTACTCGCCGGCCGGCGAGCGAACTGTGTTGTGGAACGATGCCGAGCTCGAGATTGCCTGGCCGATAGCGGCAGAGGATGCCATTGTTTCCGCGAAAGATCAGCAAGGTGCGCGGCTGAAGGATGCGGAGGTCTTTCCGTGACGACAGCGCGGCGCGTACTGATCCTGGGTGCGCAGGGGCAGCTTGGCATCGAATTGCAGCGGACGTTTCTGAGTGCCGGAGATGTGACGGCGCTGGGGCGCGACAGGTGCGATCTGAGCAGGCCGGAGACGATTCGCGAGGCAATCGCCGAAGTTCGTCCAGTATTCGTGCTCAATGCGGCGGCGTATACAGCCGTCGACCGGGCGGAATCGGAGAGCGATCTGGCCATGAAGGTGAATGGCGAAGCGGTAGGTGTTCTTGCCGAAGAAGCGCGGAAACTCGACGCGTTGCTGATTCACTATTCCACGGATTATGTGTTTGACGGTTCGAAGGCGGAGCCGTGGGTCGAGGACGATGCGCCGAACCCGATCAATACTTACGGTGCGAGCAAGCTTGCGGGTGAGCGGAACATTGAGCAGGTCGGCGGCAGGCATCTGATTTTTCGCACTAGCTGGGTGTACAGTCCGCATGGCCAGAATTTTCTGCGCACCATGTTGCGGCTGGGGCAGGAGCGCGAAAAGCTTCGCGTGGTGAATGATCAGATGGGAGCTCCAACGACTGCGGCGGAGCTGGCAATGGGGACGCGGGTCGTGATCGATCGGCTGGATGCGAACAACTCATTGCAAGGCGGGGACTGGTCCGGGATTTATCACATGACCTGCGCGGGCGAGACGAGCTGGTGCGGCTTCGCAAAGGAGATCTTCAACAAGGCTGTTCCGCCGGAGCATAAGGCGTGGCCCGAGGTTGTTGGGATTCCTGATACGGAATATCCAACGCCGGCAAAGAGGCCGAAGTACTCGGTCCTGTCGAATTCCAAACTAGGTGCTCGATTCGGCGTCGCCCTGCCGTCGTGGGAAGACGCGCTCGCGGAGACGCTTGGATAGATGGGTAGGGATAAGCTTCTTGCGGCAATATTCTCATGAAGAGGCCGATATCTCGATGCAATTCTCTGCTGCCGAGGCGCAAGGAAGATCAGGCAAGCTCGTATAGTACATCCCATTGGCGTCCGCCATTCGCGGATCTTGATAAGACAAATCTCCCCTTCTGTTTGAATCCCTGTTTCGACAGGAATGCATCCAGATCCGGCAGCTGGCAGCAGCCGGCGTAGACTTCAAAGTTCACAGCCTCGCACAGGATGTATCGAAAATGAGAGAGAATCTCTTTCGCGCCTTCCAGGATAAGCAATTCCGCACCCTGTGCATCGAGGACCAAAATATCAAAAGCTGCCAGATCGATGTCTTTGGTGCGAATGAACGTGGGCAACGAGAGCGCCTCCAGCTCGATCGAGTGAAAACCGATCTTATCCCAGTTACCAAGTTCTTTGGAGGGCTCCAAAATCGATGAGGAGGAGCCCTCGTTATCTGAGACGTGAAATTGGTATTTCTTGCCATCCTCCGCCGCGATCAGACAGTTGTAGGCAGTTTGATCGGGAAAGTCGGCCAGATTTGATTGGAGTTCTTTGAAGATGTCGGGGATCGGCTCGACCCAGGCTACTTTCAAGCCGTAACCCGCGTACAAGGACCTCTCTTGTCCTGTGTTCGCACCAACATGGATTACGCCTCGGCCTGCCTTCAGAAAACGATCCGGAAGCAGCCCCTGACTGCGTATATTCCAATAGGTTCTTTCCGCAAATCTGAACGGCGATCTGTACCTCAATCGGCCCCCAAAGCAAGGTTTGTGATAGTTGAATAGAAAAATAGTAACATGAAGGTAACACCCGAAAATTAACCGACGAAGTCGTCTATGGCCGAAAACGAAAGAGTTGTTGCTGAAGATGTACGGCGCGTGGCAGAGCTGGCGAACCTGGAGCTGACGGCGGAGGAAGAAGTCCGCATGCAGCGGGACCTGAACGCAATTCTCGGTCATGTCGCGCAATTGAATGAGCTGGACACGGCTGCAGTCACGCCCATGGCTCAGGTCTCCGATGTCCTTGGCGGCAGCGGTCGTGGCGTGAATGCGTCCCTGCGCGAGGACCGGATTGTGCCGTCTCTCGATCGACAACGCGTGATGGCGTGCGCTCCCGAGACAGACGGGGTCTTCTTCAAGGTCCCTAAGGTAATTGAGCGATAAGGCTGGCCATACTTACGAATCAGAATTTGCATAAGCCAGGCAAAAAGCAGGTCCTTCGACTCCGCGCTACGCTCAGGATGACAAAGGCTTAGATTGATTTCATGACGACGAAAATCTCAGAATTAAAACTGCCCACAATCGACGAGCTTGTAGACGGCATCGCGAGCGGCACGACGACGGCTGTGGAAGCGGCGGGGTTGTGCTTAAGCCGCATCGACGAGGAGGACGCGACGATTCACGCTTACCTCTCACTTGACCGCGAGGGTGCGCTGGCCCGGGCTGCGGAGATCGACGCACGGGCCGCCGCAGGTGAGGGTCTGCCAGCACTGGCGGGCGTGCCGATGGGCATCAAGGATGTTCTCGTAGTCGATGGCCAGCCAGCGACGGCGGGGTCGAAGATTCTTGAGGGCTATCGGCCTCCTTACACGGCAACAGCCGTACGCAGGTTGATCGACGCGGGCGCGGTGCTGCTCGGCAAGCTGAACTGCGACGAGTTCGCGATGGGCTCGTCGAATGAGAATTCGGCGTACGGGCCGGTGCGAAATCCGCATGACACAGAGCGCGTGCCGGGCGGGTCGAGCGGCGGATCGGCTGCGGCAGTAGCGGCGGGCATGGCGGTGGCTACGCTCGGCTCGGATACGGGCGGATCGATCCGTCAGCCGGCGTCGTTCTGCGGAGTCGTGGGAGTGCTGCCAACGTATGGGCGCGTGTCGCGTTACGGGCTGATTGCGTTTGCCTCGTCTTTGGACCGCGTAGGGCCCTTCGCAATCACGGTGCGCGACGCGGCGAAGGTCCTGGGAGTGATCGCGGGGCACGATCCGATGGATTCGACGTCGTCAAAGGAACCCGTCTCGGATTACCTTGCCGAGATAGACAAGGGCGTGGCCGGGCTGCGGCTGGGCGTTCCGGCGGAGTACTTTGGCGAGGGGCTCGATCCTGAGGTGCGGGAAGCGGTCGAGACGACAATCGAACGGCTGCGGGCGGCGGGCGCGGAGATCGTGCCGGTTTCGTTGCCGCATACGCGCTATGCCGTGCCGACCTATTACGTGATCGCGACGGCAGAGGCGAGCGCGAACCTGGCGCGCTTCGACGGGGTGCGCTATGGATATCGCGCGCCGAATACGCCCACGCTTGCGGGGATGTATCACTGCTCGCGCGAAGGCGGGTTTGGCGCGGAGGTGAAGCGGCGCATCCTGCTGGGGACATATGTGCTCAGCGCGGGCTACTACGATGCGTATTACAAGAAGGCGCAGCAGGTGCGGCGTCTACTGACCGAGGATTTTCTCAAGGCATTCGACGAGGTGGATGCAATCCTGACGCCGACGGCTCCGACACCGGCTTTCAGGCTGGGTGAGAAGGCCGACGATCCGATGGCCATGTATCTCGCTGATATCTATACCGTGACGGCGAACCTGGCGGGGATATGCGGAATTTCGGTGCCGTGCGGTTCATCCCGTTCGGGGCTACCGATCGGAATGCAGATTCTCGGAAAGCACTTTACCGAGTCGACGGTGTTTCGGGTGGGGCAGGCCGTCGAGAGACTATAAAGCCAGCGAGCCGCGATCAGATTGTCAACGTGTCGGATACATATTCAAGAGCATTCGCAACGCGATCCAGATATCGTCGCTGTTACGGTTACATAATCTACAGATGTACCAGTCGGCTGATAGTAGCGTGCTTCCGGATCAGCGCAGGCGAGGCAAAGCGTCTTGCCATCGCGCTCGATGAAGCGTTCGTAGTTGATCCCTTCGCCGCACTCTGCGCAGGCGATGCGTGCGCCTTTATAGCCGGGGAACTCTTTCGGCTCGATGCGCACCTCGACCCACTCCTCGGAGAAGAGGTCGCTGTCGGGGAGCTCACGGTAGGCTCGCATCTGCTGCTGATTCTTGTTCTCTATCTCCGGATACAACTCGCGGGCTCGCGCCTTTGACGATTCGCGGGCGGCGATCCGCAGGGCGCGATTGCTTTCGAGATCGACGAAGGTGGCGGCCATCTTTCCCCAGTCGCGGAACTTGAGGGCGCGCTTGCCGAGGCGGCATCCGGTGACCACGCCAATTGCATCTGTCGCGCAGCGATCGATTTCGACATACGTAACCAGGCGCTTGCGGTCCTTGCCGCGCGGTTCGTCGATGCCCAGGCGGTTGCAGCCGAGCATGGCCATGCGCACGCCGAGGATCTGGCCGGCGCAGAGATGCCCGTGCGCAATTTCGGCAAGTTTCAGCAGGTCGTCAAAGGGCTCCATAAGAAAAGTGTAGACCTGATTAGCCATTAGTTGACGGGAAGAGCAGTACGCTACTATCCCACCTGATCGACATAGTAGAAGCACAACGTCGAATCAGTAGCTGGGGTCGGCCGAGTCTGCGGTGTCGCCGTCTTCCACCAGTGCAGCCGACAGCCCAATCAAGTCGAAACTAACCGGCTGCGCGCCCGTGGGCTGGCAGGCGATTCGGAGCGGCTCACGTTGCCGTGAGGCCAGCGTGCAAGCGGGAGAGGGGTTCCACTCATGCAGCTTTTTTGCTGAGCACCGGTTTGCGGGCGGCGATCTGCGCGACCACGGCGTAAAGCCCGTGGCCGGTCGAGTTCAGTCCACAGTATGCGGCATAGTCGCGAAACCAGGAGACCTCGGAGACGGCGGGGTCATAATCGGGCAGGCGCAGGGCGGTGACTTTACCGCTGACGCGGTCGATGAGCAGCCAGGGGCCGCGCTGCCAAATCCCAGCATGCAGCCCCTGAGTGGCCACCTGCATCCGTGGGGAGGGCGTCTTTGAGACGGATGGCGCGGCGGACAACGAAACTTCGATCGGTGATGTCGTGAGCCTCGGTCCACTCCTTCACCTTGCCGTCGACGACAAGCGGACGGACGCGGAGATCGGTTTCGTCCTTGCGGGCTCCGGCGGGGTCTCCGTTGATGGAGTAGGGGACTTTGCGGATTGCTCCTAGGGCGACCGCGTGTGATTTGGCTGCGGCGGCGTGGGAGAGTGGCGATCCCAGCGCGAGCGCCAGAATCGCAAGGCCAGGTTTTTGGCGGAGCATGGTGCCCAAGGATAGGAAGCGGGGGCGGTTCCGAACAGGTCACGAAGGTAACGGGCGAAGCAGGGATTAGCGGACGGGCCATGCCCGAAAATACGGATGCGGGTCTGGATTTGATAGTGACAGGTGGATGTAGACAATCTACGGCCGATAGGAGTAGAGTGCCTACATCTATGGGAAATTCTGAGAATAGGCCCGGAGAAAAGCGCAGTCCGTATCAGAACAGAATTGAGCTGCTGCAGGGCACGCTGGACATGTTGATTCTGCAGACCCTGCAGTGGGGCGCGCAGCATGGGTACGGGATCAGCCAGGCGATTCGCATCCGTTCGGGTGAGGTCCTGCAGGTGGAGACGGGGTCACTCTATCCGGCCCTGCACCGGCTGGAGCGGCAGGACTGGGTGCGTTCGGAGTGGAAGCAGACGGAAAGCAACCAGCGGGCGAAGTACTACCGTATTACCGCCGCGGGCAAGAAACAGCTGGCGTCGGATCATGGCCGCTGGCAGCAGATGGTGGAGGCAATCGGCGCGATTATGAGTGGCGAATTGGAGCGGGGCGCGCCGTGAGCTGGTGGCGATTCTCGGCATGGCGCGGGCGGGATCTCCGCGATCTCGATGAGGAGATCGAGGCGCATCTGCGAATGGCCGTGCGCGATCGTGTGGAGCGGGGCGAGTCGCTGGCGCAGGCCCGGGCAGCGGCTGCGAAGGAGTTCGGCAATGTGCCGCTGGTGAAGGACGTGACGCGCGAGACGTGGGCCTGGGGATGGCTGGAGCGCGCAGGGCGGGATCTGAAATATGCGTTGCGGCGGCTGGTAAAGTCTCCGGGATTCACGATTGCGGCCGTGGCTACGCTGGCCTTGGGCATTGGCGCGAACACCGCCATTTTTGAGCTTCTGAATGCGGTACTGCTGCAGTCGCTGCCGGTAATGAAACCTCAGGAGTTGGCCGAGGTCCGGATTGTCGACATGGATAAGGCACGCGGCAGTGTGAGCAACGAGAATCCCGTAACGAATCCGATCTGGGAGAAGCTGCGCGATGAGCATCTTGGCTTCTCAGGGATTGCCGCGTGGGGCAACACGGGTTTCAGCCTGGATTCCGGCGGCGACGCGCGCTTCGCGAACGGCCTGTGGGTGAGCGGCGACTTCTTTCGCGTGCTGGGAGTGAGGCCGATTCAGGGGCGACTGTTCACGAGGGAAGATGACCGCCGCGGCTGTGGTCTGCCCGGCGCGGTGATCAGCTACGGGTTCTGGCAGCAGGAGTTTGGCGGCGGGCCAGTGCTGGGCCGCAAGCTGATGCTCAACGACAAGCCGTTGGAGGTGATCGGCGTAACGCCCGCAAACTTCTTCGGCGTGGACGTGGGGCGCGGCTTCCATGTGGCTGTGTTGTTGTGTTCGCAGCCTCTTCTGGAAACGAGGAGCAAACTCGATTCGAGCACGCAGTGGTGGCTGCAGGTGATTGGGCGGCTCGATCCCGGCTGGTCCGTTCAGCAAGTGGCGGCGCACCTTGGAGCCGTCTCGCCGGGGATCTTCGCGGCGACAATCCGGCCGGAATATCCGGTGGAGAGCGTGAAGGATTATCTCGCCATGAAGCTGACGGCCGGGCCCGCGGCGGCGGGTGTCTCGATGCTGCGTGAGAGGTATTCGGACCCGCTGAAGTTTCTGCTGGGTATTTCCGGGCTGGTGCTGCTGATCACCTGTGCGAACCTGGCCAGCCTGATGCTGGCGCGAACCAGCGCTCGCGAGCGGGAGATGGCAGTGCGGCTGGCGATCGGTGCGGGGCGATGGCGGCTGATACGGCAGGTGCTGACCGAGAGCCTTCTGCTGTCGGTAGCGGGAGCGGTCGCCGGTGCACTGCTGGCACGCGTACTCAGCCGGGGACTGTTAGCGTACCTGAGCACGCAGGATAACCCGGTGTCTCTCGACTTCAAGCTGGACTGGCGGCTGTTCGCGTTTCTGCTCGCGGCGTCGCTGGCGACGTGTATGTTGTTCGGGCTGGCTCCCGCGCTGCGGGCATCGCGAACGGTTCCGGGCGCGGCGATGAAAACGGGCGGCCCCGGTATGACGGCGAGTCGCGGGCGGCTGGGATTCCGCGGCGCGCTGGTAATGGCGCAGGTGGCGCTGTCGCTGATGCTGCTGTTCAGTGCTTTGCTGTTCACACGCAGCCTGCGCAATCTGCGGACCGACGACCCGGGATTCCGTACAAACGGGGTGCTGATCGCCGGACTCGATTACGCGCGCCTGCAGATTCCCCTAGAACGGCGCGACGTATTCCAGCGGGAACTGCTCGGCCGGATACGCGCTATCCCCGGAGTGGATGCCGCCGCCGAGACGAACATTGTGCCGCTCAGCGGATCGGGCTGGGGCAACACGGTGTGGATTGACGGCCACGACGGGACCCAGCGGCAGGACTCGAATTTTAGTTCAGTCAGTTCGGATTATTTCGAGACCCTGCGCATCCCGATGATGGCCGGGCGCGACTTCAACGACCATGACACGACTCAGTCGCCGCGCGTGGCTATCGTGAATGAGGCGTTTGCAAAGAAACTGGGGCTGGGGGCAAATCCTCTCGGTGTGAGGTTCCGGCGCGAAGCAACTCCTTCGAGCCCGGAGGAAGTGAACGAGATTGTGGGAGTGGTGAGGGATACGAAGTATCGCAATATCCGCCAACCTGCCAGGCCCATTGCCTATCTCGCCAATTCGCAGGAGAAGGATCCGGACAACTCCATGCAGGTGCTGGTGCGGTCGGAGCTGCCGATGGAAGCGGTCGAGGCTGCGATCCGGCACACGATGCGCGAGGAGAACGGGGGAATCAGCTTCGGTTTCGACGTGCTGCAGGAGCAGATCAGGCAGTCGCTGCTGGCCGAGCGGCTGCTGGCGACACTGTCGGGATTTTTCGGCGGCCTCGCAGTGTTGCTGGCGATGATCGGGCTCTACGGCGTGATGTCGTACACAGTAGCCGAGCGCACCAGTGAGATCGGCATTCGTATGGCGCTGGGAGCGCGTCGCGGCGATCTGACGGCGATGATTCTCGGCAAGGCTGCGAGACTGCTGGCGACCGGCCTGGCGTTGGGTGCAGTGCTCTCACTTGCCGCCGGTAGCGCGGCCAGCGCACTGCTGTTTGGATTGAAGCCGCGTGATCCAGAAACGCTGGCGATGGCCATTGCCGTTCTGGCGGTGGTAGCACTGGCGGCGAGCTACCTGCCCGCGCGGAGGGCGGCGGCGCTGGATCCGATCGCTTCGCTCAGAGAGCAATGATCGTGAGGCGAGCGTTGCGCGGTTGCAGCAGATTTGCTTAATGTCTTGACGCTTGCTGCCTGGCTTTCTCGAGCATGGCGGCGAGTGCGGTCCTGTCGAAGTACTGTCCCCGCAGCCAGACAGCTTCGACCTGCGTGGTGTTGTGAATGTCGGCAAGGGGATCGGCGCGGAGCAACACCAGATTTGCGATCTTGCCGGCTTCCACCGTGCCCAGCTCCGCACTTCTTCCCATGAACTTTGCCGTGTTGATGGTTGCCGCCTGCAAAGCGGCCAGCGGAGTCAGTCCGGACTCAACCAGCAGCGCCAGCTCGTCGTGCAGACTGAATCCGGGCAGGCAATAAGGGTTCATCGCATCGGTTCCCGCCATGATGAACACTTCTGAGCGAAACATCGCGCCCACGACGCGTTCATCGATTGAAAAGACACTGCGCGCGAGCTGATATTCGGCAAAGTTCCAGCGCTGAAGTTGCGGTCGATCCTATTCTGCCATCTCTCCCGGGATTTTCGGTCTATGTAGACAAGGCGGGGATCGGAGGTGAGTTTGGAGTCGTCCAGGCGGCCCACCATTCGCCGCACAGTGAGCGTGGGCACCTGCCAAGTGTCGTTCTGGCGGAACTCGGCGAAGAGCGCCTTGCATTTTGCCTGGTCGAGCGTGCGATATCCATCCGCTTCGATCGCCAGATGTTCGCGAAAGAACTCGGCCCGATAAAGCGCGGCCATGAGAGTCTCCTGCTTGCTGGAGCACGCGAGGGCTATGCCTTTCAGATGCTTTATAGAGCGCTGTCCGGCGGCGGAGGTTTCCTGCGCCGTGATGGCGTCCGGTACGTGGCCTGCAAAGTCAATGTGCTGCTGTTTGGCCTCGTCCGCCAGCGCGAAGTAAGCGTCGCGTGGAATGCGGTTGTACACCTTGATAAAGTCGGCGCCGGCCGCCTTGATTTCGTCTACTGCGCGGCGCGTCCTGGGGATTGTGGATGACGATGGAGCTGGGCCAGACGGGCGGGCTGCCATCCACAATCGCGCTGGCGAGATAAATCTCCGGGGACGGCGACTCGCGGATGAGCTCGGCGCGCAGAGCGGCTTCGTCACGATCGCCGGACATGATGCGGGTGCCTGTGACACTGTTAGCGATGTAGAGGGGCAGCTCCATCGTGTCGTGCACGTGGAGGTGCATGTCCCAGAGGCCGGGGATGAGGTAGGCTCCGTGGGCATCGATGGCGCCCGGCAGGGCAGCGTCTGCTTCCTGAGACACGGCGACAGAAGCGATGCGATCGCCCTGAATGCGGACGGTCAGGTCTTTAAGTTCCGCGCCTGTGGCCACGTCGATGACGGTAACGTGGGCGATGACGGAGCCCGTTACAGGGCGTTCCTGTGCGGCGAGAAGGTGAGCAGAGAACGCCAGCATCAGGAGCAGTGTCTTCACGCGTCCACCGGAGCAGAAAAGTGACCTATCAACGCATTATGCCCCAGCGGCTGGGTTGCGTCTCCGGTTACTTCTGCTTGACCTAAGTTCTGAATCCTCTATTCACCACGGTTCATTGAGAGCGACGTGCGCGACGATGAGAGCGGCTAATCTCGCCATCGTCCAGAAGCGCGTTCGTCGAAGCGCGGTGCGACTGGATTGACTTGTACCTCTTAGCAGGAGGCGAGCCCGATCTGCTACAGCATCAGCAGAAGAGCGATGGTTCCCAGCCACAGTCCCTCGACATTGAGACTCCGGATGCCGCCCCTCCTCATCGGCAGCCAGGAGTGGACAAACGCCAGTATAGGCAACAGGTAGCCGAGCCAGGAGTGGGGCCAGAGTGGCTGCCGATACGGCGTCGCCGCACGGGCAGTCCGGCCGAGCAGGTAAGGCAGCGTCAGGACTATGGCGAAGAGTATGACGGCTCCCCACCCAGTGAATGCGGCCCAGAGGAATTCGCTCATCGCGATCCGTCCTGGCTTTCTGTCAGGTGAACATAACCGGTAAGGACCACGACCTGGCTGGCGCAAAGCGTGTGTGTCTGATCTAGAACGCCCGCCAATTGCACGATTGCTCCGGGCACGATGTTCTGCACTTTACCCATGACGATGGCGCTATCGGGCGTGAGGATGGCGGTGACTACGGCGGTGAGGCGGTTGGAGGCAGCAGGTAGACTGAATCGCTCTCTCTTTGGAGGAGCGTGCAGGTCAGGTGCCCAGAAGACACTGCATCCACCCGCACGACCGCCTTGGTAAAGGTGCCCGGCGGCGTCTGATAAATGCCGAGACTGAGGTGTCTGCCGCCCTGATATGCCTGACACGAACCAACACACTTCGGGTCGCCAGTCCTACTGCCGCTGACAGCAAGAGGAGAAAGGCGATCCATTGCAAGGTACGGGTATAGGTGACTGCTCTTCGATCAGGCATGGCGCACTCTCCTGGTTCCTGAGAGCAGTCTGCCGCCTATACCTTGGTATAAGGTCAAGCTTTTACGCAGTTACCTGGAAACCGGACAGACCTCGTGAGAAGTCGATGCCAGGGTCGTCGCCATGGCCAGCAGGTTGGCTCGCATACTGGACCATGCTTTGATTTTTCGTCCATCGCGGCCATTCGCTCGCCATCGAGTTCAAGGAGTTCGCGCACCGCCGAGGGCTTCAGCGTCGTCATGCGATCCGGCGATGACAGGATCCTGTGCAGGTCCAGTAATTGCTTGATTTCGCGCAGTGTGAAGCCCAGCCCTTGGCAATTCCGAATGAAGCGTACTCGCTCTAGTCTAGTTCGCTGAGTTCATAACTTCGGTATCCGGCTGCCGTGCGCACAGGAGGTGGGATCAACCCTTCGCGCTCATAGAATCCAAGCGTCTGAATGTTGACTTCGGCGCGCTCGGCTAACTCGCCAATTCTCATGGATGTATTGTGAACCTTACACTGGGAATTGGCGTAAATTTCGCTGCTATCTCCGCTAGCGCGCCAACCACTCTTCGCGGGTGATCTCCCAGATCTCGGAAGGCAGACGGCCGGAGACGAAGTCGCGCTCCTCGAGGGCGACAATGCGCATTCCCTGCTTCTCGGAGATGCGGCGCGAGCCCGCGTTGGCGATGGCTTTCGGCACGCGCAGGACGGGAAATTCGAGGACCTTGAACCAGAAATCGGTGACGCAATCGCAAGCCTCCATCATGAGTCCCTTACCTTGCCATGCGGGGACGAGCCAGAAGCCGCGGTTGCCATGGTCTCCGCTGGTGAGGCCGATGGAGCCGATGATTGTGTCGGGATCGGTGCGGAGACGGAGGGTCCAGTGCCACGCGTCGCCGCGCTCCATGGCAGGGATGGCGACGTCGCGATAGAAGGTGAGAGCTCCGTCAGGCGGATAGGGCCAGGGGACTTGATTGGCGAGATAGCGGACGACTTCCCACTGCGGAAAGATGGCCTGGATCTGCGGGGCGTCGTCGAGCGAAACGGGGCGCAGGATGAGGCGGGCAGTCTGGAGGGTGGGAATCATGAGCCTGACGGCACCAGTCTACTTGCCGGCGTTGGCTCGTTCTTCGATGGCCTGGTTGTAATGCTGGCGGGCCAGAGGCAGCGGATGCAGCTTGTAGAGGATGAGCTGGTCGCGGTCGGGGTCGTCGAAAGCATTGAAGGTGGCAACCCGTTCGAGCGAATACTGCGTGCGCAAGTCTTCGAGGGTGCCGGGGTCGAGCTCGTTCCAGGCGGCGTACCAGCCGGGCCGGTACTTGTGGATGCGGAGAGGCAAGTCCCAGGTGCCAAAGTCGTCGCAGATCGCGGGCAGATGGGTGATAAGGGTGATGTTGTCTCCGCTGATCGAGAGCAGGAGGCGGTTGCCGTTGGGGTGCTGATCAATATAGTGAGTGAGCTGGTCGGCGGCGTTGATCCAGGTGTATTCGGGGTGGTGGGTCCAGTGGAGGATCTCGCGCAGGTTGACGGCGCTGACGATGGCGGCGAGCGCGAGGGTAACATAGGCCAGCGGGCGTACCAGGTTTGCCCGGTTGAGGCTCGGTGTTTTTGTGAAGAGCGCCTGCGTGGCGAGCGCGATGAAGAAGACCAGCGGCCACGCAAGGGTCTGGTAGTAGCGCGGCTGCATGTTGTTATGCCAGCCGATGAAGAAGATGTATCCAGCGGAAGCCACCAACGAGGCAAGGATCAGCGGGTTACGCCAGAGATCTCGGAAGAAAATCGCAGAGAGAACAAGCAGAGCAGCGCCTAGCGAGCAGAGCCAGGGGTCGATCCACAGTGCGCCGTGCAGGGCGTACCAGAAGGCGGCGAGGCTTCCGGAGATGGTCGCGGGCCGGTCCCAGGTGTTGGCGGCGAAGAGGTAATGGTAGTCGAAGGAATAATGCGGGCGAACGAAGAAAAGGTAGTAGGCGCTGAACGGAATCGCAGCGACGAGGGCCACAATGAGGGCGGGCGTCATGCTCTCGCGTAGTTTGTAACCGTATGCGTGCCAAATCAAAAAAAGCGTGGAAGGCAGCAGAAAGATGGCCGTGGTCTTGGTGAGGACCATGAGGCAAAGCAGGAGTCCGATAGCGATGAGGGCGGTATTGCGCAGAGCGGCGGAGGCGATTTGCGGCAGGCGGAGGGCGATCAGCCAGGAGGCGAGCAGGAAGAGCATCATCGGCGACTCAAGAATGGCGAGGCGGCTGAAAGCGTAGAGAAAGGCGTTGCATATCAACAACGTAAGGGCGAAGAGCGCAACCGGGCGCGAGGCCTGGGTGCGGAGGACGAGGTAGGCGAGCAGCAGGTTCATCCCGAAGATGGAGAGGATGAGAAGGCGCGCGGCGACCAAGTTGACTCCCGTGAAGCGAAAGAGCGCGAGTTCGAGTGCGGGCAGAACCGGGAGAGCGATGGAGGGGTTGAAATCCCCATGGACATACCAGGAGCCGAGGACGTACTGCTCGATAGCGGCCTTGCCATACCAGCCCTCGTCGGTGTACTTGGAGTAGTCCATCCACGGGGAGTTATTGGGGAAGTCGGCGCGGAGATGGACGGCATGCAGGGCGAAGAGCGCGGCAATGCCGGCCAGCCAGAGCCAGTAGAGATAGGGCCGGATTGGGTGCGTCCGCTGCATGAGCTAAGGCGTACTCTCTTCGGAACCTGAAATGCTGGCAGAAGTTGTTCGGGCACAAGTGCAGCCCGGACAATAAATGGGGTACAGACTAGGGCCTAATGGAATTGGGGAGAGTATACACAGGCTCCTCCGGCCCTGCTGCTGCTTTTTCTTGAGGATAGCGCGTCCTCGGGCCGGTTGCTAGTCGTAGGCCAGCGCTTCGATGGGGTCTTTGCGGGCGGCTTTCCAGGCGGGGTAGATTGCGCCGAGGATTGAGCCTACGAGGGCGATAACCGCTCCGTTGATGCGCCACTGAGCCGTGATGGGGAAGGGCAGTGTTGGGAAGCGATAGCCGAGGATCATCCTTAAGACTTCAGTGAAAAGGATGCCCACGACAATCCCAGCGACGGTGACGACAGCGGTTTCGCGCAGGACAACGTTGACGATGTAAGCCTTGGACGCGCCCAGAGACTTGAGGATCCCAATTTCGCGGGTTCGTTCGAGCACTGCCGTGTACATCGACTGAAAGATCACCAGAAAGCCGACGATCATGGCAATGCCGATCACGGCGCGCAGGGCGATGTTGAAGCCGGGGAGGTGCTCGGGTGTCATCAGCGACATCCATTCCTGGATGGTCTGGACCTGGTAAAGACCGAGGCCCGACGTGGCGAGGATTTCCCCGCGGATGAGTTCCTGGTTCTTGAGGTCGTCGCTCCGGATATAGAAGGCCGAGGCGTTGTCAGGGCTGCCGATGAGCGTGCCCAAGGTATGGATGGGCAGGAAAACTCTGCCTCCCTTGCCGTGCTCGACAATGCCGCAGATGCGGAAGGGATGGTTCATGACCTGGACGGTCGCCCCGACAGCACGTTTCTGTCCCTTAGGCGCGGAGCGGGCATAGAGGTCGTCCACGATGACGTCGTTCGGGCCCGTGAAGGGGCCGCCGGAGATAAAGACAAAGGGGCGCAGAGCGTTATAGCTCTCGTAATCGATGCCCCAGATGGTTTCGACACCACCGGCGATGTTCAGATTGGTCACGACCGGCGCAGCCACGGCCACATGCGGCAGCTTGCGCAGGACATCGGCGATTTTGGCGGGGACGGGCGCGCCTCCCACGGAGCTGATGAAGCTGGCATTTGGGGGGCGGACGATGATGTCCGCGCCGATGCCGCCCGTCTGTCGGCTCGCGCTGGAAACCTGGCCAACCATGATGGCGACGATGGAGAGGATCATCACAACTTCAATGGCCACAGCGACGACGCTGATGAGAGTTCGCAGGGGACGGTAAAGGAGGTTGCCGAGGACGAGCTTGTTCATGGGTGGATTTGTAAGACGGGGACTGCTAAAGGGCGAGGGGTGCGCTTGCGGATGCTTTATTGTGTCCTGAAGGAACGGGGTCTTTTTCGAATTCCTAAGGCCAGTGTAGCAAAATGGTACTTCTGAAGGTGTGCGGGCCCGGCTCGTTGAAGGGATGCCAAAGGAGGTCGATACTTGTGGAAAGCGTATTAAGAACCGCTCTCGGACCAAGAAACGAAAGCTAAAGAGCGATTTTTCTTTTGACCTTACAGCGCGGGCGGTTTTATGGTTAGTTAACCCCTGAAATCCCTGGATTTTAGCTGTAAATGTCTTGAGGTTCAGATGTATGGGCGAATTTGGCACAGAGTTGCGGTGTGAACGCGAGAGCCGGGGCATCCAACTGAAAGCGATCAGCGACTTGACGAAGATCAGCAGCCGGTACCTGACGGCGCTGGAACAAAACCAGTTCGAACAACTGCCCGGCGGCGTTTTCAACAAGGGAATTGTGCGCAGCTATGCGCGCGTAGTGGGCCTGGATGAAGACTTCTGGGTCGGCCGCTACATGGACGCCTACCAGCAAAGCGGCCAGCTGAAAACCGACGACGCTGACTGGATTGCCTTTGCCGAGAATGTGGGCAAGAGCCGGGACCATGAAGGACACAGACCGGACCTGCGGCTGCGCTGGGCAGGAGTAGCCATGCTTCTTCTCCTCTTAGTCGGGCTAGGATGGTTTGTATGGCGGTATGTTCAGGGCAGGATCTCGGAAGAGGGTTTGCTGCAACGGCCCGCAGTTGCATTGCAGGTCGATCTGCCCCGGATCGTTACGAACGCTCCCGACCGGTAGCGCCGTTCACGGCGAGCATTTCCCCGCTGGCTACCTTATTTTTCCCGTTAAAGCATTGGCTTTGCCCGTGGAGCGTGGGTTTAGTACCATCTGTATAGACGGCTCACCCGGTTTTGTGCCGCCGCTCCCTCACGGCCCAGCGATTTTCGCAGCGAGCGAAATCGATTGCGGCAGCCGATTTTAGTCCATCCATGGAGGAACCAGCATTGTCCGCACGCGATAGATTTTTGTTCACTTCCGAGTCAGTGACAGAAGGCCACCCGGATAAGATCGCCGATCAGATTTCCGATGCCATTCTCGATGCTTGCCTCGAGCAGGATCCTTACAGCCGAGTTGCAGCTGAAACCCTGACAGCCACCGGCTTGGTAGTCATTGCCGGCGAAATCACGACGCGCGCCTATGTGGACTTTCAGTCACTGGTGCGAGGCGTAGTGGCGTCGATTGGGTACGATAATGCGCTGTACGGTTTCGACTCGAATACCTGCGCGGTGATCTCGTCGATCAACAAGCAGTCAGGCGATATCGCCCTGGGTGTGGACACGGGCGGCGCCGGCGACCAGGGCATGATGTTCGGCTATGCCACCAACGAGACCGAAGAGATGATGCCGGCTCCCATTTCCTTTGCGCACAAGCTGGCGAAGCGACTGACGGAAGTTCGCAAAAACGGCAAGCTGCAATATCTGCGGCCGGACGGCAAAAGCCAGGTGACGGTGGAGTACGACAAGAACAACAAGCCGGTGCGCATTGACGCAGTGGTCATTTCGACGCAGCATGCCGAGACGATCGGCACCGAGGAGCTGCGCGCGGACATTCTGAAGCACGTGATCCAGGCAGTTCTGCCCGAGAGCCTGCTGGACGAGAACACCAAGTACCACATCAACCCCACGGGCCGCTTTGTGATCGGCGGACCGATGGGCGATACGGGATTGACGGGCCGCAAGATCATCGTCGATACCTACGGCGGTATGGGGCGGCACGGCGGCGGCGCCTTCAGCGGCAAGGATCCGACAAAGGTGGACCGCTCGGCAGCTTACATGGCGCGGTATATTGCGAAGAACATCGTGGCCGCCGGCCTGGCCGACCGCTGCGAGGTGCAGCTGGCCTACGCTATCGGTGTGGCCGAGCCGGTGAGCGTGCTGGTGGATACGTTTGGCACCGGAAAGGTCGACTCGACCAGGCTGCAGGAGCTCGTACGGGCGAACTTCAAGCTCACTCCCAAGGGCATTATCGAGAGCCTGGACCTGCGGCGTCCGATCTATCGCAAGACAGCGGCTTACGGACACTTCGGTCGCACAGACGGCAACTTCCCGTGGGAAGGTACAGACAAGGCCGCGACGCTCAAGGAGCAGGCGGGAGTGGGCTCCGCTGCCAGCTGAGAAGCGGGTGGCGAAAAGAACGGTCAGGATAATGCGGCCGGGATAGAGACGGCCAGTAAAACTGAAACAACGGGCAGGCTTTCGGGTCTGCCCTTTTACATTCGGGTGACGGGTCCGGTCTAAAGCCCTATCCCCACCGCCAACTTGCCGACTCGGTTTGCGCTCTGAGGCACGCTGGCTGCTGGCCGCCTCCCTCTTGACCGTTTCACCCCTGACTGCGTGCGTTACACTCCCCCCATGGACCATCTTTGGACGCCGTGGCGCTACGCCTATATCACCGATTCAGATCCCAATATGCGCAAAGGGGTTCCGAGAGAGCTGTCGGCGTGGACGGGTGACCTGGACTGCGTCTTTTGCAACATGATTGCGGCGGTGGACTACGCAATTGACCACGGCACATCGGTAGATGACGCCGAGCGCGCGGCGGGAGTGGTGGTTCGCGGCCAGCAAGTATTTATTTGCCTGAACCGATACCCGTACACTGCCGGACATATAATGGTGGTACCGTATCAGCATCAGAGTTCGCTGGCGGCGCTGGGGCCAGAGATCGCACATGAGCTGATGGATCTGACGCAGCGTACGGAGCGGGCTCTAGGCCGCGTGTATAGTCCGGACGGCTTTAATATGGGGCTGAATCTGGGCCAGGCCGCGGGGGCGGGTGTGACCGGGCATCTTCATCTGCATGCTCTGCCGCGCTGGGCCGGAGATACGAACTTTATGACCGCGATTGCGGAGACGCGGGTGCTTCCGGAGGATCTGCCGGTCACCTGGCGGCGGCTTCGCGAGGCGTATGCGGCGGTGAACCGGGCGGATTGATCGTCGGCCGTGTTCCACTTTTTTCGCCGAACTGCATCCAAAGATGTGAGGGCAGGTCCCAAACGAGTCGATAACAACGGAAGGTGCGATTTTCCTTGCAATGACTCTGCAGAACCCGCAAGCGTTGGTAAATTCTGAGTCTCAGGGAGTTCCCCATGGCAATGAATACCAGAGCGACGACGCGTTTCCGTGCAGCGTCGAAACCTGACACAGACAACAAGGCAGAGGAATCGCTGACAAGCCCGCAGACATCTCCAGCAAGCGTGCAAATACTGGAGCCGGAAGACGCGTACCTGACGGGCGCAAGCCGGTCGTTGCAGAGGCGGCTGCTGGGCCTGAATATCGAGAGCGGCATGGGAAAGAAGCACCCGGCGTCAGTGCCCGGTCAGCACGCGACGGGATCGTTCACCAAAGTACAGTAGGATGCCGCGCCCAAGGCGAGCTGACAGAAGTAAACGGCTACGCTTCCGGCTCCCCCGAGTTCCCTTCGCTGTCGGAATACAAGCGTAGGCTGGCTTGCGGATGAGACCAGTCATCGTCTTGCAGAACGCGTGTGGCGGATTCTAGCGGCAGAACTTCGGGAAGTTCATCCCTGCTGATGCCATGTTCATGTAACTTGCGAGCCTGAGAAAACACTCCCCTGCTGCCTTCGATGCAGCCTACCAGATTGTTGTATTGGGCGACCGCATTCATGAGCGCCTTTCCCATCTTGCCGAAGTAGTCCTGCGCCGTGGCCAATTTTTCGTAAAGTTTCTCGCCCGCCTCGCGGATAGCAATCGCATTCCGGGTGATTTCCATTTGTTGCCAACCATAGGCGACGGCTTTCAGAAGGGCAATCAAAGTTGTCGGTGTGGCAAGGATGACATTCGATTCGCTTCCATATCCGATTAGACTCGGGTCTTGTTCGAGGGCGGCGCTGAAGAGCACTTCGCTTGATAAGAAGCAGACAATGAAGTCGGGACTGTCTTTGAACTGTTTCCAATAAGCCTTGGCCGAGAGCTGGCTCATGTGCTCCCGCACGCGCGCGGCGTGGGCAGCCAGCTTGAGCGAGCGGGTCGTCTCGTCGGTTGTGCTCATCGCCTCCAGAAAGGCTTCAAAAGGTGTTTTCGCATCCACGACGATGGATCGTCCGTTGGGCAAGCGGATGACGCAATCGGGTCTTATCGCGGTATCGTCGCCGCGTACAAAGACTTCGACATCGAAGGATGCGTGCTGCACCATGCCTGCAAACTCCAGGCAACGTTTCAGTTGGAGCTCTCCCCAGGTGCCACGCGCCTTTGGAGCTCTAAGGGCCTGAATGAGCTGCGTGGTCTCACGGCGGAGGCTTTCGTGGGTAACGTGAATGTTTTGGATTTCACTGAGAACCGTGCCGTAGGCTCCCTCGCGTTTCACTTCAAGGTCGTGCGTTTCCTTCTGGAGCTTGTCGAGAGCCTCGCCCACTGGTTTCAACAAGTTCGCGATCGCCGCCTCCTTCATTTCAAGAGTGCTGGCAGCGCCCTGCTGCTGCTTGCCGAGCTCCTGCCGGGCGAAATTCAGGAAGGATTGGTTGTTCTCAGAGAGAGCCTTTGCTGCCAAAGCGCCGAAGGTTTCGCCCAGCGAGGCCCTGGCCTGTTCCAGCGCCGCTTTCTCTGCAACCAGACGTTCTTCGAGGCGAGCTTTCTCAGTCTCAAGGCGAGTGATTTGCTGGCTCTGGGCGGCGAGCGCAGATTGGGCGGTGCTAAGGTCGGCGATGCGCTGGATGAGTTCTCGGGTGCGGATTACGAGCACGATCCAGAGAATTACTGCGCCCGCGAGCGAAACGGCGGCGAGCGCGATCACAATTACGAGAAGCATGCCTGAATATAACGCCCGGAAAATGGCTGCGTCGTGCACAGGACTGTGGAGACGGTGTAAATCCTTGCCGAGAAAGAGCCGCTTGCGCTTTACACGATATGGGGGGGTCAGTAGACTTGGAATTTCGGGGTCGGGAAAAGCTGTGCCTGCAAAAGGGTGTGCGAAGGCCGGCCGAAGACGGTTCCGCACTGATAAGTTTCAGCATCAACAGCATAAGAGCAGTATCAATTGAGAGGAGATTACGCATGGCAGTGGAAGAGAAAGTAAAGCAGATTATCGTCGAGCAGTTGCAGGTGGATGAGGCCGAGGTTACGCCGGGTGCTTCGTTTCAGGAAGACTTGGGCGCCGACTCGCTCGACGTTGTCGAGCTGGTGATGCAGTTTGAGGAGGCATTCGATATCGAGATTCCGGACGAAGACGCCGAGAAGATCAAGACTGTGAAGGACGCCGTCGATTACATCGAGAAGAATGCGAAGGGCGGCAAATAACCTTGCAGCGGCGCGTTGTGGTAACGGGGCTCGGGTTGGTCTGCGCGGTGGGCCATACCGTGCCCGAAATCTGGGACAACCTGCTTGCGGGTAAGAGCGGGATGGCTCCCATCACCAGCTTCGACACGAAGGGTTTCTCGGTCACGTTTGCCGCGGAGGTGAAGAACTTCGATCCTCTGAACTTTGTGGACAAGAAGGAATCGCGCAAGATGGGGCGCTTTATCCATCTGGCGCTGGCGGCGACGCACGAGGCGATGGAGACCTCGGGCCTGAAGGTCACCCCCCAGAATGCGACGCGCATCGGCGTGCATATCGGGTCGGGCATCGGCGGATTCGATGTGATCGAGCGCGAACATAGCGCGATGCTCGCCGGGGGCCCGCGCAAGATTTCCCCATTCTTCATTCCTGCGGCCATCATCAACCTTGCGGCTGGGCAGGTGAGCATCAAATACGGTGCGAAGGGTCCGAATGAGGCCACGGCGACGGCCTGCACCACGAGCGCACATTCGATCGGCGATGCCTTCCGCATCATCGAGCGCGACGACGCTGACGTGATGATTGCCGGCGGCGCAGAGGCGGCGATTACGCCGATGGGCGTGGGCGGCTTTGCAGCAATGCGAGCGCTGTCGACGCGCAACGACGATCCCGAGCACGCGTGCCGGCCCTTCGACCGCGACCGTGATGGCTTTGTGGTGGGCGAAGGCGCGGGCATTCTGATTCTGGAAGAGCTGGAGCATGCGAAAGCGCGCGGGGCAACGATCCTGGCGGAAATTATCGGCTACGGGATGAGCGCGGACGCGTACCATATCACGGGCATGCCGGAGGGTGGCGATGGCTGCTTCCGGGCAATGCAAAACGCCCTCCAGAGTGCGAAGATTTCGCCGTCGGCGATCGCGTATGTCAACGCGCATGCCACCTCGACTCCGCTGGGCGACGTGGCGGAGTCAAAGGCCATACAGCGGCTGTTCGGCGAGCATGCGTCCAAGCTGTTGGTGAGCTCAACCAAGTCGATGACTGGGCATTTGCTGGGCGGCGCGGGCGGCCTGGAAGCGGGCATCACGGTCATGGCGCTGCAGGACCAGATTGCTCCGCCGACCACGAACCTGGAGAACATCGATACCGGATGCGAGCTGAACTACGTGGCCAACACGCCGCGTAAAACGGAAATCCATATAGCGCTTTCGAACTCCTTCGGCTTCGGCGGAACGAACGGCTCACTGGTGTTTCGCCGCTGGGAGGACTAGCCGTCCAGGCGTCCGCGCTTCGCGCCCCAAAGAAGAGGCACAGCTTTCGGCTGTGCCTCTCGTTGTTTCAGGACTTCCGCCGTTGGACTACGACGTAGCGGCGATGCCGACCAATACCAGCACGATAACAACCCACCATCCGACGACAGCGGCTGCAGCCTGGCCGCGCGATACTTTCGCCACGATCGAGACACCGATAGTGGTCAGGATTACCGACCAGATCTCAAAGATGTCGATGTGCGTGCAGAGGGCCATCAGGGCCTTTGGGGTGTCTGGGCTGAGGTAATAGCCGACATTGGTGCCGACGGGGTTGGAGATGAGGAACGAATCGGCAGCGACGCCTGCGAAGAGCGCGACGACGGCGAGCAGAAACTTGATGTTCATCACCAGGTTGGCATACATGTTGACGGCAAAAACCTGCCCGAACTTTGAGGTGCCGCCAAAGCCGAAATTGACGGTCACCCACACCAGCAGGGCGAAAATGGAGGTGAACATAAGCCCGAGGACGGGGTAGCAGTAAGAAACGATCGCAATGACCTTGGCTGAAATCGCCTTGGCCCCGGCGGCCTGATCCGCAGGCATCTGCGCAAATTTTTCTTCCTGCTTCGAGCTCTGGTGCAGATTGTTCTCGAAGACCTTGTCCCATCCGACTTTCTGCTGGACGCTGAAGGCGTAGCCGATGCTGACCAGGATCATGATGAGCAGCGGTCCCCAGAAGGTGGCCTTGCGAAGAATGTCGGTAAAAGTTTTGGACGGAGCGCTAAAGGTGTCGACTACGCGCTGAACTTCGGTGAGCGGCGGAGCGTTGAGCTCTGACGATGCAACTGTGGTGTCGGGCATGAAACCTCCGGAATCGGGTTAGCGGGGGCGTTTATCTTGTTTGGCGGGATTGTACCCCGCCTCAGTTGGAAGCGGAATGAAAATCCTGCGCCTGCCACGCATCAGGCCAAGTGCAGGGCTCTGGGTTGCATGGAGCGCCGGATCTCGCGGATCGCCTGCCATCCGTAGACGACGAGGCCAACCACGGCAAACACAGCCAAGACGCCGCTGGTGATGAGGATGGATAGGTTGACGGCTGCGGCCACGCCCGTTCCTTGAGGACTAACTGGCAGCACGTACGTCTGGGTGTGCAGAAGAGCGTTGACGATCCAGGCGCTCAGCAGCGTCGTCGCAAACCGGAAGGTCGGCGGAAACCAGGTGAGATCCGGCCGCAGCAGGCGGACGACGTGTTCGAAGATTCCGGCGATGGCCAGTGCCACCAGGGGCCAGTAGACGGTCTGCCAGATGGGCGCGCCCTTCACCAGGTACGCAGCCGGGCCGATGATCAGGAAGGGAAAATCCGGAATCGCCAGCAGCCACACCAGTCCGAAGATTCCGAAGATGATGCCGCAAAGCGCGTCGTAGCGACGCTTTGTCGGGGTCTCGACCTTTACCTTGGGCAGTTTGCGCGGGTCCCAGTCGGTGAGGCATGGCGATTTCACCGACACGCGATCGATGACGGCAAAGATCACGGTGATGATGCCGAACTGGGTGAAGACGATGGTCCAGAGCGTGCCCAGGGAATGCCATTGGCCGGAGAGATGGGTAGCTGACTGCGCGTGATCGAAGATCAGGATTCCGAGCCACACCACCAGCCAGGGGATGAGGTAGCAGAGCGCGACGATCTTGAGCACGAAGACATAGATCGGGTATAGCGCCGGTCCGATGAGATTCTGCTGGGGTAGAAATTGTCCGGCGACAAAGATGGGGCGCCCGCGCATCTTCAGCAGATCGGCTACTTCGGGCTCGGTGAGTGCGCGGCCGAGTTCCGACTCGCGGTCCTCAAGCTGGGAGCGCAGGTCCTCGGAGATCTCGGCGAGGATGTCCTGTTTCTGGGTCCGAGGCAGCCAGAAGCCGACGGCCTGGAGGTAGCGGTCGATGAGGTCTGTGGATGGTTTGGTCATTGCAGTTGTTCCTTTTCCTGAGAGTCCATTTCCGGGTCAGCGATGGGGACAGCCTGGGGTGAGAGGCTGGGCGCCATGATCCGGTCGATGGCGGCGTTCATGGCTTCGTGTTCATTCAAAAGCTGATAGAGGATAATTTCGCCCTGGGGAGAGAGCCGGTAGAAGCGCTTGTTGCGTTTCTCCTCCTCGCGCCAGTGGCTCACCAGCAGGCCCTGAGTTTCGAGGCGGCGCAGCAGTGGATAGAGGGTGTTCTCGTCGATGGACAGGCCGTGGTCGGCGAGGGCCTTGCGCAGCGCATAACCGTAGAGTTCCGTGCGAAGCTGAGCCAGAACGGCGAGGATCAGGCTGCCCCGACGAAGCTCCAGACGAAGATTTTCGAAGATTTCAGTTTCCATTGCATTGTTCCATGTCGTCACACACTGTGTGAAATACAGTATGCGTAATACACCGTATGACAAATGGGTAGCGTTGTCAAGAGGAATTTGGCGAATTTCGCTGCGATTCCTTTTTTTGCGAAGATCCGGGCAGGTGAACCCCCGATGCTACTTTCTTTTTCCACCTGGGTTCAGTAATCTCAAGAAGCTCTGGACAGGCTTCTCCGCGGTCCACCTCATGCGTCACCTACAATCTGCTGTTTTTCTTGCCTTGGCTTCCGCGCTGGCATTGCCGGCCGCCACCGTCTCGCGCTTCCATGCCGCGTCTGCAGGCACAGAGCATCTACATTCTGTAGCTCATTCCCACAAGGCAGCAGCACATCATCACCGAGCCTCTGGTCAGAGCGCTGCGCATCCCGCGGGAACGCAGGCAGCCGGTCATCGCACGGGGCCGCGGCATCATCGAGCTGCTCTGGCGACGGAAAGGGCAAGCGTGAGCGCGACGATCCCTCCCCAACCGCTGATAAACATGCATCTGGCGCCGCTGGCGGGATCGCGGGAGTCTCTGGTGAGGCAGAATGAGCGGACCGAAGCCGATGGCCTCGCGCGTATTGAAGACGACGCACAACTGAACGAGCTGCGGCGCGAGAAGACGCTGGTCGCAGTGCCGGTGAGCGTGTCTCTTCGGATCAATGAAGGGCTGCCGATGAACCGGCGCTATTGCCGGCCATGGACGGCGAAGTTTCTCACCGACCTGGCGAGGGCGCACTACGCGCGCTTCCACCGCTATTTGCAGGTGAACTCGGCGGTGCGGACGGTAGACTATCAGCGCCGCCTGATCGAAGTGAATGGCAACGCCGCTCCGGCGGACGGCAACATCGCCTCGCCTCACCTGAGCGGCGCCGCGATCGATATCGCAAAGAAGGGCCTGACGATGTCGGAGGTCGCTTGGATGCGCGGCTATCTGTTGCCGCTGCAGATGGCGGGCAAGCTCGACGTGGAGGAAGAATTCTACCAGTCGTGCTTCCATATCACGGTGTACAAGTCGTATGCGCCCCCAGCGGGTCCGAAGGCTCCAGTACGGCATTCGTCGGCGACGTTGCTGGCTTCCCGAGTGAGATAGAAGCAGCTAAAGTCCGGGCAGCTAAGGTTCGGTTAGCTGAGAGCCGGGCGGCTAAAAGGCGGTTGGCGGAAGGTGGGCTCTCAGGCTCGCCTTCCGTTTTGTGAGGCAATGCTGCGCTCCGGCTACGATAGCTCCATAGTGCAAATCCCTCCCGCACTCGCTAACTGGACCACGATCGCGGGTGCGATCCTCGCGTTTGCGCCGGTGATGGCGTTTGGATTCTGTGGCGCAGGGTTGATCGGGCGCATACGCGCTCTGCCGCGCTGGTTGCAGATTGCCTTGCCTGCGTTTCTTTCCGTTCCTTATCTGCTCACAACCTTGCCACTGGGATGGTTCCATCCGAAATGGTTCGGACTCTACGCGCTTCTGCCCGTCATTGTCTCGGCATTCCTGACGCTCGTCGCGAGCCTCGATCCGGAGCAGCGCGGGCATTGGCTGGAGTTCATAGTGCTGCTGGCGCTGGGGCTGGCGGTGGATCTGCGCTGGCTTGAGCCGGCATGGCCGCGCGGGCTGACCTTTATCAGTAAGCTGCTATTGCTCGATGCTGGGCTGTATGGTTTTCTCGGTGTGCGCGGGCTGACCGGTGTCGGGTTCGACCTGCGGCTGCGATGGAATGACTGGAAGATCGGGTTGCGGGAGTGGGTCTTCTACACGCCGATCGCGGTTGTGCTCGGCCTCGCGCTCGGCTTTCTGCATTGGCATGGGCGGTTGGATCGGCTGTGGATGTTGCCGCTGGCGTGGTTCTTTACGTTTTTCTTCATCGCGTTGCCCGAGGAGATTTATTTTCGCGGCTGGATGCAGAATCTGCTGGAAAGACGACTGGGCCGCACGGCTTCCCTGCTGGTGACGGCTGCGATCTTCGGGCTCTCGCACTTCAACAAACGCGCGGCCTTCTTCAACTGGCGCTATGTTCTGCTGGCCGCGATCGCCGGAGTTTTCTACGGACGCGCGTGGCGGGCGGAACGGCGCATCGGCGCGTCGGCGATTACGCACGCCACGGTTGACACGCTGTGGGGGACCCTACTCCGCTAAAACTGTCGCCGGACGGCGGGGCGCTGGTGGTAATGCAGATAGCCCAGTCCGACACGCATATGTCGATGGATGTGATTGGGGACGGTCACGGCGACGCAGACTCCCAGAATGCAGTGCGTGAGCGCGAGCGTGTAGAGGTTGCGATAGCGCAGGAAGAAGACGCAGGAGATGACTCCCCAGATCAGCGTAAGGCTCACAAGAACGGGATTGGGGATATGGGCGAGGCTGAAAAGCAGGGCGGTGATCGCGACGGCCTGCCAGCGGCTCGGAACCAGGCGAAGCATGCGTGAGAGGAAATAACTCTGCAGAAGGAATTGCTGCATGAGCGCCCAGATCAGGTACCCCCAGACGTGAGCGATGAGAGGGGCCTGTCCGAAGAGTGAATGAAGCGTATGCAGCCGAGAGGCCACCCATACCGTGATTGCAGCCAGCCCGAGCGCGAGGCCGATAATCCAGAGTGAGGACGCCAGGCCTCGTGTTCCGAGGCCCAGTGTGTTCAGGCTTTCGCGGCGCAACAGGGTTATGACCAGGATGGTCACGAGGGCGATCCAATAGAGGAAGCGCTGCAGTGGATTGGGCGTCCAGATGACAGCGAGGATGAGGCCGTAGCCGAGAATCACCTCAAAGAGATCCCGCGAGCGCAGATCACGGATGCGTGGATGACCGGTCGTCAATGAAGTGGCCACCTCGCTTGGACGAAGAATCCCCTTTCAAAGTCTTGGAATAACGCTATCGTATTTTCGCGGAATTGTTTAAGCGGAAGCGACCCCTCCTCGAACTCGAAGAAACTAGCTCCCGTCGCCGCCATCCCTGAAGTTCATAACCTGAATCTGAAAAACCACCGATCCTACTTTTGGCGGATTCGCACTCAAGATGCGGCTGCTTAGAGTCTGTTGCGGGGCGAAGCTCGACAAGTTAAGAGCCGCTGCGAGGTGCAATTATGTTGGACGTTAAGTTGAAGCGACCAGGCCGTGCGGTCGCAGGCATTTTTCTGCTGCTTACGAGTATGAATGTATGGGCGCAGCAGCCGCCCGAACCGGTAGACCCGACGCCGCAGGACGGCCAGGTCTACGCTCTTATGAATCAGTCGTCGGGCCAGCAGCTCACTGCGAATTCGTCCGGCAATATCGGCGGCGCAGTTGTGGAGTCGGCGCGTAACTTGGGCAGCCTGGCGCAGCGCTGGGCTCTTACGCGGCTCGACGGCGGCGCATGGAAACTCACCGATCAGTCCACCGGCCAGTGTCTGGCCGAGAATCCCTTGTTATCGACAGTGCAGGCTCAGCCATGCGCTGCATCGCCGTTTCAGAACTGGCTTATCACCGAAGGCGCCAACGGTTATTCAACACTGAAGAGCGTCGTTACCGGCAGGCTTTTGACGGGATCGAGCGCCCAGGGTGTAAGGACCGCGTTGGCCGCCGGCGATTCTGCGCAGACACAGCTCTGGCAGTTGCGGCCGGCGTTCTGGCGTGGGGCCGACGTCGCGGAGCAGGAAAAAATGGAGGCGCTTCGTTTACAAACCGGCCTGCCGTGGTGGAAGGATGCGGAGCAGCCCGAGGACATCTTCAAAATCCTCAAGGATCATGGATTTAATTCGATCCGGATGCGTCCCACCTCCATTCCTCCGTACTATCCGAACCAGCCTCCGAACGTCTGCACCGGAAACTTCTGCTTCATCGACACCGACGCGCAGGAGCTTGACGTCGCCAGACGCGCGCGTGATCTCGGATTCAGCCTGGAATTAACTCTTTTCTTCGACGGAGGCAGTTCGGCGTCGATCCCGGGATCATGGGCCGGACTAACGCAGGAACAGCTTGCGACCAACATCTACAACTACACCAAGGCCGAGATCGAGATGTATCGCAAGGCTGGGCTGATGCCGGATATGGTGAGCATCGGCAACGAGGTCGACACAGGTTTTCTGGGCGGCCCGGGCTTCCTCCCCTTCAACCACTTTGCCGCCTTTGCCGCCCTTGAGAAGGCAGGCCTCACTGCGGTTGCCGATGCGGCGAGCGACACCAGCATTGGGCCGGCGATTCCCACTCCTCTTACCTGCATTCACATCACGCCCGGTTTCGATATGACCAGCTTCTTTACCATGGCGAACGCGAACGGTCTCAATTATGACGCGATCTGCCAGAGCTATTACCCCATCTTTCACGGGCCGTTGACCGACGCGCAGGCGGCGCAGACCAATCCCAACAACCAGCCGGTGGAAGCGGACATGCTGCTGCAGGGAGTGCAAGCATTGGGCAAGCCGATCTACATCATCGAAACAGGCGAGCATTATGAGGTGGGCTTCGAGTCGCTCGATCCCTGGTATGCCCCCACGCGCGCGGCGCAGCGGCAGTTTCTGCTGGATCTGGAGAGCGTCGTCCAGTCACTCCCTGGCAATCTCGCCATGGGCATTGAGTACTGGGCGCCAAATGATGTTGAAATGCCCGACGGGGGTGGTCCATTCAGCAGGTTCCAGGAGGACTTCAACTCGCCCGATGCATTGTTCGAGTGGGAAGGTCTGGCGCTCTTCGACAGCGCTGACCCGAACTTCCTGACAAACCCGGCGGCGCCGAACTATTCGACCGTACTCCCCGGAATGGACGCGGTGGGCGGCAAGCTGGACTCGGCGCTTCACTACAAGCTGACCAACCGCAAGTTGTCGCTGCTGCTGGAAGGCGACGGCAACACCGTCAGCGCCAATTTCACCTCTCTGCTGGCCGGGCTCGACGGCATCGTGGACACGCGGATGCAGTGGACCATCGCCAGCGACAACAACGGCGCTTTCACCATCGCGAATTTGCAGGCTTCCGGGAATGGCCGAACCGTAGTGCTCGACGCTGCCAGCGCAACGGCGGTGACCGAGACTACAGCCAACGGGGCGCCTCAACAGAGCTGGGATGTGCAAACCGCCGGCGACGGCTATTTCTATCTCGTGAATCAATCGACCGGGCAGGTGCTGGGGCTCGACGATCATGGTCACGCGGTGGAACAGTCGCAGGCCAGCGCGGGGCAGTCGGCCCAGTGGGCGATTACACCTGTAGCAATATCGGGCGGCAGGTAGGCGCAGTCTCAGGAGGCTGGGCTCAAGCGGGCTTTCCAGACTTGCCGGAAGTATCGTTCAGGAAAGATCCGAAGAGCCTTCAAGGAGTGGGTTCGCGGCGCAATGGAACAGCGAACCCACTTACTATTTGGAAACTATCTGCCCAGGTGTTCTCTTTGTCTCAGCACGTAATGACCTCGTACGTGCCGTAACCGGCTTGCGGGGACAGCGCACGGCAGCGAATCGCAGTCGACTGAAGCTGCCGCACAGGTTCTTAGAGGGCCGCCGCTCCTGCCTCGGCGACGGTGTGATCCTGTTCGCCCGAGCCTCCGCTGACGCCGATGGCGCCGATGACCTTACCGTCCTTCTTGAGCGGAATGCCGCCGGCGAAGATCATGATTTTGCCGTCGTTCGAGGCGTGGATGCCGAAGAACTGGCTGCCGGACTGTGCGTGAGGAGCGAGGTCTTTGGTGGCGATGTCGAAGGCGCGCGAGGTGAAGGCCTTCTTGATAGAGATGTCGACCGAGCCGATCCACGCCCCGTCCATGCGGACATGGGCGACGAGATTGCCGCCCGCGTCGGCGACGGCGATGTTCATAGGCTGGCCGATCTCGGCGGCCTTCTTTTCGGCGGCAGCGATGACGCGGCGCGCGTCGGCGAGGTTTACGGATTCAACGGCTGTAGGCATGGGGTTCTCCTTGGAGCGATAGGGATGAAGACCAAGAAGCAGATTACAGCATCCGCGGAGCGAGATGCGCGGGGGAGCAACGTCATCGCTCGACCGAGTTCAATACTTTAATCAAACTATTCCGACACAACTAGTATTTTTATGAGTGCACGCCAGTCCATCAATTTGAAATACTGGTCAGCCTGAATGAGTGCAGGATGTCGCCGTAGCCGAGCCTTGATCAGGGATTCCATTTCGAGGATGCTGAATGTCAAAAGATAGGGCAACAATCGGAGCCGATGGACTCGCGCTGCCGATTCTGCCGCCGGAGCGCGACGCGCGTGTTTGGGCCCGGCTGGTGCGCGTGATGTTTTACCTCCCCGGCTTCATGGCCCTGTTGCTGATCAAGGCGGGCGAACCGACGAGTTTTGGCATCACCGTGGAACTGCTGATGCTGTCCAGCGCCTCCGCCATCATCGGCGGCCTGTACATTGGCGCGGAATCATCGGGCGCGGGCGCCGATCCTTCGTCCCAGGTCGGCACCTGGAGCGGATCGCTGGTGCTCGAACTGCTCGCCGTGGTGCCTTTCCTGTGTGCGGTGCCCACGCTGTTCCATGAGCTGGCCCACAGCAGGCTGCTCCATGACCTGGCACCGGGAGCGGTCGCTCTCTCTCTGGGTCCCTCTGAGTTGCTGCCAATGGTGGCAATTCTTCCCTTCTTGCTTTATCAACTCGCCGGCTTCGGCACCGTGCACTTCATTGTGCCGAAAGCTGTGAACTGGATCATCAACCTCGGCATTTTCTGCCTGATCACGGCCAGCTATATCGCCAACCGCGAGGGCGAATACGTCCTGGAAAGAAGATTCGCCGGGCTTCTGGTTGTCGCCATGGTGATTGTCGTGTTCTACGGCGTACTCAAACTGAGGCAGATGCAGGCGATCTATGACGCACGCTGCCCGCCGAAGGCTTCGAAGGACAAGAGCAGCTAGGCGATGATCGTCAGAGCCTTTTGCCAACTGCCTAAATGTTCTTCGGTTGTGACATGCTGAACCAGTTCCCGAACGAATCTTTGGCGCTATTAGATTCAAAGCCAATGGCTTCCGGTTCTCACGAATGCTAGCCTTGCGGCCTGGTGGAAAGCCGGGAGAGGATTCCTGTGAAGAGAATCATTGTTGCCGCTACTTTATCGGTCGCGCTCGCGGGCGGACCCCATGCGCTCTTGAGTCAGAGTTCCAGCGCCGCTGCTCCGGCAGACGCATCTCCAGCTGCCCCAGCCCGGTCCTCTTCGCCCAATATTCTACCGGCCGCAACTTCTGCCACGCCTTCTGGGGGTGCTTCGACAGCTGTCCCTGACAAGATCATTCTGCGAGAGGGCGTGGATGTTCCTTTGAAATTCGGACAGGACCTCAGCTCAAAGACTGCTGTGGACGGCGACCCGGTCGTCTTTGTCCTGGATCAGGACATTAAGGTCAGCGATGTGATCGTAGCGAAGGCGGGGAGCAAGGCATTCGGGGAAGTGACGAATGCCCATAAGTCAGGCATGATGGGGAAGCCCGGCGACCTTAACATTCGACTGGATTACTTGAAGACAGGGGATGACAAGATCAGGCTGCGTGGAACGAAGGCGAAAGAGGGTGAGAACGCAACCACAAGCACAATAGTTTTGACTGTGCTGTTTGGTCCCATCGGCCTTATCAAGCATGGCAAGAATATCGACATTAAGCAGGGCACACAGCTGACCGCGTACGTATCTGACGACATCACGCTGCCACCTGCGAAGTAAAGTTCGCAGGGAAATCAAATGCATCTTGAAGAATGGATGGTGCATTCGATGAAACGATTTGTCCTGACCGGAGCGCCTGGCGCAGGAAAGACAGCGATCCTTCGTCAACTGGAGCTTGACGGCTTCAGCGTTGTAGAAGAGGCAGCGACGGACCTCATAGCCCTGGAGCAGGCGCGGGGTATAGCCGAACCATGGACGCGTCCTTCATTTATCGATTCGGTCGCCGACCTGCAAAAATCCCGGCAGCTTCACGCGTCTTGTAAGCGGGGCGGCATACAGTTCTATGATCGATCAGTGATCTGCACTGCGGCTTTGGCGTCATACCTTGGACACGGTGTCACAGAAACGCTTTCGCGGGAGTTGGAGCGCGTCAAAGAAGACGCTATCTTTCAAAATCGCGTCTTCTTTGTAAGGAATCTTGGATTTGTCACGCCGACTGAAGCCCGGCGAATCAGCTTCGAGGAAGCGTTGCGCTTTGAACGGTTCCATGAAGAGATGTATCGCAACTCCGGATTCGAGATTGTCTTCGTCGCGCCTGGGAGTGTGTCAGAGCGCGTGGCGGCGATCAAGTTGGCTCTTTAGGGCGTGTCCGCTGGTCGAATAAACAAAAAGAGCGCTGCTGCCAGCGCCCTTCTCATTGTGTGGATTTGCTTACTGCAACAGCGTGCCGTTTTCCGGTTCGCTCTTCGCTTCTTCGGGCGGAATGACGACGGCGGCGGCTACCTTGTCCTCTTCCTCGAGATAGAGCAGCTTGACGCCCTGTGTGGAGCGGCCGGCGGCGCGGACGGTCTTGGTGTCGATGCGGATGATCTTGCCGTACTGGCTGATCACGACAAGCTCCGAGGTTTCGTCGACCAGCTGAATGGAGCTGACCTTGCCGTTGCGGGCCGTGGTCTTGACGTTGATGACGCCCTTGCCGCCGCGGGATTGCAGGCGGTACTCGTCGACGTCGGTGCGCTTGCCGAAGCCGTTCTCGGTGACGGAGAGAATCAGGCAGGCGCAGTTGGTTCCTTCGCCATCCTTCCTACGCTCCTTGGGAGTGACGGCGACGCCGACCACGTAGTCCTTCTTGCCGAGGTCGATGCCGCGCACGCCGTAGGCCGGGCGGCCCATGGAGCGGACGTCGTTCTCATCGAAGCGAATCGCCATACCTTCGTGCGTGGCGAGGAAGACGACCTGGTTGCCGTCGGTGAGGCGTACGCCGATGAGCTCGTCGTCGGTGTCTACACCAATGGCGATGATGCCGCGCGACATGACATTGCAGAAGTCCTTGAGCGGCGTCTTTTTCACGGTGCCCTTACGCGTGGCGAAGAAGACGAACTTGCCCTCTTCCTCGAGGTTGCGCACAGGCAAAATGTTGCGGACGGTCTCGCCCGGCTGCAGGTTCAACAGGCTAGCCATGGACTTGCCCTTGCCGGCTGCGCCCACATCGGGAATCTCATAGACCTTGAGCCAGTAAACGCGGCCGGTGTTGGTAAAGCAGAGCAGGTAAGCGTGGGTCGAGTCGATGATGAGCTGCGAGACGAAATCTTCCTCACGCGTCTTCATGCCCAGGCGTCCCGTGCCTCCGCGGCGCTGCTGCCGGTAGGTGGAGATGGGCGTGCGCTTGAGGTAGCCGGAATGCGAAACGGTCACGGCGACCTGTTCGTCGGCGATCAAGTCTTCAAGCTGCAGCTCGGCGGTTTCGTCGAGGATATGCGTGCGGCGCTCGTCTCCGTAGTCCTTGCGCACGGCTTCGAGCTCCTTGACAATGACCGAGCGCAGCTTCTTCTCAGATGCCAGAATCGATTCGTATTCGGAAATGTTCTCGCGGACCAGGCCCAGTTCCTTGAGCAGCTCGTCGATCGAGAGCTGGGTGAGGCGGTACAACTGCAATTCAAGGATGGAATCAATCTGGCGGTAGCTCAGCGTGAGTGTGGGCGTGATGAGCGTGGCCGGGTCGATGGCGTACTTTGCGGGGTCGAGCTTGACGCCCACGATGGCCTGGTCGCGCACCGTGATGGTCTTTGCCGAGAAGAACTGGAAGAGGTTCTCCCTGGCATCGGCGCGGGAAGAAGATCCGCGGATGATCTTGATGACGCTGTCGAGATGGTCGAGCGCGATCTGATAGCCAAGCAGAATGTGTTCGCGCTCGCGGGCCTTGCGCAGCAGGAAGGCGGTGCGGCGGCGCACCACGTCGACGCGGTGGTCGATGAAGTGGCGGATGGCCTCGTGCAGGGGCAGCTCGCGCGGCTGGCCGTTGACCACGGCCAGGAAGATCATCGAGAAGCTCTCCTGCATCTGCGTGTGCTTGTGGAGTTGGTTGAGGACGATCTGCGCCTCGGCTCCGCGCTTGAGCTCGATGACAATGCGCATGCCGTCGCGGTCGCTCTCGTCGCGCACGTCGGAGATGTCGTCGATGACCTTATCGTTGACGAGATCGGCGATGCGTTCGATGAGTTTCGACTTGTTGACCTGGTAGGGAATCTCACTGACGATGATCGACTGGCGGCCCTGCGCCATGTTTTCAATGGCGGCCTTGGCGCGCATCAGGAACTTGCCGCGCCCGGTGGCGTACGCCTGGGCGATGCCGCTGCGTCCGTAGATGAATCCACCGGTGGGAAAGTCCGGGCCCTGCACATGCTTGAGCACTTCGATCAGGCCGGCGTTGGGATTGTTCACCATTTCGATGGCGGCGTTCACGACTTCCGTCAAATTGTGAGGCGGAATGTTAGTCGCCATGCCGACGGCAATCCCGCTCGATCCGTTCACGATGAGGTTGGGGATGCGCGTGGGCAGGCAAAGGGGTTCGAGGGTCGACTCGTCGTAGTTCGGAGTGAAGTCGACGGTCTCCTGCTCGATGTCAGCCAGCATTTCGCCGGCTACGCGCGTCATGCGGGCTTCGGTATACCGCATGGCAGCCGGTGGATCTCCGTCAACCGAACCGAAGTTTCCCTGGCCATCGACCATGGGATAGCGCAGGCTAAAGGGCTGCGCCATGCGCACCAACGTGTCGTAAATAGGCGCGTCGCCGTGGGGATGGAAGACGCCCATCGCCTGACCTACGATCTTGGCGCACTTGGTGTACTTCTTGTTATGCTGCAGCCCCATCTCGTGCATTGTGTAGAGCACGCGGCGGTGCACAGGCTTGAAGCCGTCGCGCACGTCGGGCAGAGCGCGGCCGATGATGACCGACATCGAGTATTCGAGATACGACCGGCGCATCTCCTCTTCGATATTGATAGGGATAATGCTGGCCGCGCCGGTTGGGTCGCTCTTGCCGTCACTGCCGTTGTCGCCGAGGGGAAGCTGAGGGTTCTGATCGTCTGCCATAGATGTTTGGGCCCATCGCACGGGTCAGGCGATGAATTTCTCGGTTTAGAACCCGAAATTCGAGAGATGCCCGAAGCCTGTAGATTGACCTAAATCTATGATACTGCTTTAGTTAGTCCTCGGCAATGGGGTTTGGACCAATGGATTCAGCGGTTTGCGGGAGACCCCTATGGCAGACCCGGAAAACCCGTCGAAGCAGGGCGAATCGGGCACAGAAAGATCTCGATTTTCCGCCCGATGGCCCCTGGGTACGCTAATGAAAAACCTTTTCATTATGAAGCTCGTAATTAAAGAGTTCGGCCTAATTTTTAATTAGGGCGCCTTGCCGGATAACATCTCGGGGCTGTCAGGCTCCAACCCTCCTGCGGTTACACTTACGTTGGACCGTCCCTGCCTGAACGATGCCCCCGACCCGACACCGCCTGCGCAAATTTCGCTTTGATCGCCCGCAACAGATTGCCGCTCTCCTGCTGCTCGCACTGCTGGGGCAGTGCATATGGGTGATCGCGCACAGAGGCCTCACGGAGTCGGACTACCAGTACGCGCGATGTGGGCGCGAGATGTGGGAGAAGCCTTCTCCGCTGGCCGGGTACTTTACGAGTTGCGGAAATATCCACGACGGCACGCTCGCCTATCGCGCCGCAGGTCTGCCGTTGACGCTTGAGCGCATCTTCGCCGGTCAGGCCTCGTCGACCTCGACATGGGAGATGCGCCACGAGGTGAGCCACATCAGCATGCTGCTACGGCTGCCCTTTGTCTTTGCCGCCCTGATGCTGGGAGGCTGCCTGTGGTGGGTGACGCGGCGCCTCTACGGCAACACCGGCGGATACATCGCGCTGTCGCTCTATTGCTTCGCGCCTCCGGTGATCGCAACAGCGACCTATCCGAACAACGAGATCTGGGCAGCGTTCGGCCTGTTTGCGGCGGTCTATACGGCGATCGGCGTGTCGCACGCGATGCAGGGGCCGAGGAAGAAGTGGCGTCCGCGCATCGTGCTGTTGACGGTGGTGATGGGATTCACGGCGGCAGCGCATGTCTCGGCATTTGTGCTGGCGCTGCTGCTGACGGTCTGTTTCATGGCGTATCTGGCGGAGGGCAAGCGGGCGTATCTGCCCACGCTGCTGATTGTGTGGGTGCTGGGCGCGACGCTGATTCTGTTTGCGTCGTATACCTTTCGTCCGGATCCGTTCAGCTACATCTTTCGCAGCGAGGTGGCGAAGATCGGTCTATCGCTCGAACCGGCGCGAATATTCTTTACGACGCTCCAGAACGCGGGACTGACGATTGCTGCGGTGGGTGCTCTGGGCCTGTATCTGGCCATTCGCCGCGCGCGCTATTTTGGCAATACCGCGCCGCTGATTGTGGCAGTGTTGTTGCTGATCCTCGTGACGACCGGAGTTGCGACCGAGACATGGCTGTGGGCTCTGCCGTTTCTGCTGGCGTTTGTGGGAGGCGTGTTTGCCGATCTCCTGGAGACACGCTATCGCCGCTGGTTCCTGTGGATCACGGGAGGATTGCTGCTGGCGCAGGCGGCGCTGTCTATCGCGAGCCTGTCGCTGTTGACGCACTGACTCCGACGCTGCGCTTCATCGGATGCGCCTCGGTATTGAAAACAATCGAGTCAAAATCGAGCGAGGACGGCGGCGCGAAGAGCAGATAGAGATATTTCAGCGTCTCGGCAAAAAAGAAGCTCTCCATGGCATCGTCTTTTTGTTTGGTGCGAACGTCCTTGAGCGCAGCGAATCCATCGCCCGTGCGACAGTACTTCACGAGCGATTCATAGAAGGTCTGCCCCATCGCCAGATATTTCGGATCGTGCGTGGAATGATAAAGGTAGTACGCCGACTCGATGATTTCCGGACGCAGCGGATACTCTGCGTTTTCAATCTGCATCTTCACGTAGTTGAATTCATCGGGCTCCACGCCGGCGAAGTTCCACATTCGGTAGCCGGAATCCTGCAGGCGGGCTGCGCGATCCACATCGCCTGACAAGACCAGCACTGCCGGGAAAAATGCATCCAGCGCACCGTAGTCGGTCGTCGTCCGCTTGCCGGTGTTCATGTCTGCCTGCCCGTACCACAGGCCGTCGGGCCGCTGATCAGCCAAATACTTATTGATTGCGATCAGGCTTTCCTTCCACATCTGCTCGCAGTCTTTGTCGCCGAAGAGAATGGCCGCCTTCAGCAGGTACTCGTAATAGGAATCGATGCCGCCCATGATTCCCGCCGTTGGGTTGGTCCACAGTCCTGTCTCGACGTTGATGCCGGAGCCGACCAACCCGAGGCGCGACCGCCGCCGGTACAACTCGACCACGGCACGCTTTGCCTTGTCGTAATACTCCTGTTTGCCGGTGAGCCTCGACAGCGTCCCGTATTCGATCAGCAGGCTGCCGATTTCGGCGGGGTTACTGACCGCGCCCCGCGCGGCTCCAGTACGCAGATTTACGTATTCATAGGGCATGCCGGTCGGCGAGTTGAACATGGGCAGCATGCGCCGTCCCAGGTCGTCCGCCAACTCCAGCAGGCGCTTATCGCCGGTGAGCTCGTAGCTCGAGAGCAGACTGCCCAGCAGGCGGATGGTGATCTCGAAGTCCTTCACATCCACGTCCTGATCGAAGTTCAGTTGGGTATCGATGAGCCTGCGGGCCTCATCGGCCTGCGGCGTCAGCCCCATCAGGATCATCGTGTCGAGGCCATCGACGGGCGTCATCAGCAACGAATGGCCATACCAGTCGTGAGGCTTGCGGCTCAGAGGCATCAACGCATCGTGTCCCCACGCGTATTTGCGATAGCCGTTCCAGGCATGGAGGAACTCCTGCCTGACGCGACGGGCCATTTCGGCCTTCTGCGCGTCCGCCATTTTTGCGTTGCTTGAGGTGGTTTGAGCGAGACATTGTGGCAACAGCGACAACGCAACTACAAGGGCAACAAAGAATCGAAGCATCGTTAACCAATTTTAGACGAACGCTGACGCATTGCTTCCGGTCACCTCACCCGGTAGACTCCGAGTGAAATGGCTGTGCACAAGGACGATCCGGAACGGTTGGTGAGCGCGGCGCGCGCCGACGACGAAAGCTCGTTTGAGTTAAAGCTGCGCCCGCGGCGGCTGCAGGAATTTATCGGCCAGGAGAAGGCCAAGGAGCTGCTGGCCATCGCGCTTGAGGCCGCGAAGTCGCGTGGCGAAGCGCTCGATCATGTGCTGCTTTTCGGGCCTCCCGGATTAGGCAAGACGACCCTCGCGACCATCATCGCGAACGAGCTGAGTGTGGGCTTCCAGCAGACATCGGGGCCTGCTCTGCAGATTCAGGGCGACCTGACGGCGATTCTGACCAACGTGAGGGAGCGGCAGGTGCTCTTTCTCGACGAGATTCATCGCCTGCAGCCGGTGCTGGAGGAGAAACTCTACACAGCGCTCGAAGACTACAAGCTCGATATCATCATCGGCCAGGGTCCGGCGGCGCGCACGCACGTCATGGACATCAAGCCCTTCACCTTTGTGGCGGCGACGACGCGTCCCGGACTGATCTCGTCGCCGCTGCGCTCTCGCTTCGGAATTCTGCTTCGGTTGGAATTTTATTCTGACGACGATCTTCGCTTTGTGGTCGAGCGCTCGGCGGAGGTGCTGGGCGTTCCGATCGACCAGGATGGCGCGGCGGAGATCGCCATGCGCTCGCGGGGCACTCCGCGCATCGCCAACCGGCTGTTGCGGCGCGTGCGCGACTACGCCCAGGTGCGCGGTACTGGAGTGATTGATCGCGAGACGGCCGAGCATGCGCTGAAGATGCTCGAAGTAGACGCACATGGTTTTGACGAGCTCGACCGGCGGCTGCTGATGACCATCATCGAGAAGTACGACGGCGGCCCTGTGGGTCTGAACACGCTTGCGGCTTCGCTGGCCGAGGAAGAAGACGCCCTCGAAGAGGTGTATGAGCCATTCCTGATCCAGCGCGGCTTTCTCGATCGCACGCCCCGCGGACGCGTGGCGACCCGGTTGGCGTATGAGCACTTTGGCTTGCCGCTGCCGCGCAGGGGAATGCTGTTCTAGGCTGAAGAAGGCAGGGAGGGATCAAGATGGCTCGCACAGAATCGGCGATGGTGGCGTTGGGGACCTCCGCGCCGGATTTTGTTTTGAAGGATGTGGTCACCGGACACGAGGTGAGCACGCAGGCGGTTAGCGGTCCGAAGGGCCTGCTGGTGATGTTCATCTGCCGCCATTGCCCATTTGTGAAACACCTGGAAAAGTCGCTGGCACAACTCGGCCACGATTATCGGGGGAAGGGAGTGGGCATCGTCGCAATCAGCAGCAACGATGCGGCGAATTATCCCGACGACGCGCCGGAGAGTCTGGCTGAGCAAGCGCGTGTCGTGGGATTCAACTTCCCCTATCTTTACGATGAAACGCAGGAAGTGGCTTGCGCCTATGATGCGGCCTGCACGCCGGATTTCTTTCTCTTTGACGGCGGCTTGAAACTGGTTTATCGGGGGCAGTTCGACGACAGCCGTCCGGGCAGCGGGGTTCGGGTAACCGGTAAGGATTTGCGCGCGGCACTCGACGCGCTCATCGCGGCTCAGCCTATCAGCCCCGAGCAGCGCGCAAGTGTGGGCTGCAATATCAAGTGGAAATAAATAAAGGGTGCTCCCCAAAGCCCGTCCTGAGCGAAGCCGAGGGGGTCCGGATTTCTGACGTGGGTTGATCGATCTACAGCGACAGCGACTTCAGATATTCGCGGAACGGCGGGCCGAGGTCGTCTCGCTTGAGCGCAAAATCGACTGTCGCCTTGAGCATGCCTAATTTGTCACCAGCATCGTGACGAATTCCCTCGAAATTGTAACCGTAGACCTTCTCTGTTTTTAGCAGTCCCTTGATACCGTCTGTGAGCTGAAGTTCGCCGCCCGCTCCGGGTGTGATCTTCTCAAGAAGCTCGAAGATTTTCGGCGTGAGGATGTAGCGGCCGATGATCGCGTTCTTTGACGGAGAATCCGCGAACTTCGGCTTTTCGACCATGCCTCGGGCTTCGATGATACGAGAATTGTTGGCCAGCGGTGATCCATCGAGCACGCCGTAGGCAGAGATGGCTGGGCCTTCGACGACCATCGTCGCAAGAACGGAACTCTGAACCTCATCGAAAACATCGATCATCTGCTTGACACAGGGAGTCTCCGCATCGATCACGTCGTCCGGCAGGATCACCGCGAAGGGCTCATCGCCCACCAGCTCTTTGGCCATCAGGACGGCGTGGCCCAGGCCTTTGGCTTCTTTCTGCCGCACATAGAAAAGATCGGCCATATTGGAAACCTTGCGGCTGACTTCGAGCAACTCGGTCTTGCCGCGCCTTTCCAGCGAGGCCTCGAGTTCGTAGCTGATGTCGAAGTGGTCTTCAATGGCGGACTTCCCGCGCGCGGTGATGATGATGATCTCTTCGCATCCGGCGGCCAGAGCCTCTTCGACGCCGTACTGAATGATCGGCTTGTCGACTAGCGCGAGCATCTCCTTGGGGATGGCCTTGGTGGCCGGAAGAAAGCGGGTTCCAAAACCGGCTGCGGGAAAAATTGCCTTGCGTACCTTGGTTTTCATTCAGGGAAGTCCTTCGTCTGGAATCTAATTCAGGACGGGCAGCAAATGTGTTCGTATTCAGTGTGACAGAGGATTCGATCCGGGCAAAAGCGCGCGGAGGTCGAACCCTACGCAGGCTTAGATGCGTTATAGCACGGGCGAGTCGTCTCCAAGCAGCGCGCGACGCACGATCTTAATGGGCGCGCCGCCCTGCCGCATGAAGTCATCATGAAACTTCTGCAGGGAGAAGTCCGCGCCTTCCTTCTTCTCCAGATCCGCACGCAGCTTCATGATCTGCAGCTTGCCGAGCGTGTAGTAGAGATAGGTCGCGTCGGAGGTTCCGCGTTTGGTTTCGACGAGGCCAACGGAGCGGGACTGGTATCCATCGGAGACAAAGAAGTCGACGGCCTGATCGAAGGTGATCTGTCCGGTGTGCATTTTGATACCGACGACGAAACGGGCGTCGCGCAGGAGCGCGTCCTGCAATTGACCCAGGCGGATCAGCCTGGCTTCGCGCTCGTCCTTCGCGCCGACTCCGGGCTGTCCGTATCCCTGGTCCAGCATCATCTGCTCGCAGTAGTGCGCCCAGCCCTCGACGTTGGTGTTGGCGGTGACGATCTTGCGCACCTGGCTCAGGTCGGTGAAGTTCACCCAGAGAAACTGCACGTAATGTCCCGGATATGCCTCATGCACCGAGGTGCTGATAATGGTACCGACATTGAAGGCGGACATGTGCTCGGCAATGTGCTCGGAAGTCCAGTTCTTCTCGGGTAGCGTGACGTTGAAATAAGCCGTGGTCGAGTTCTTCTCGAAGGGGCCGGGCGAATCCATCGAGGCCTGTGTGGTGGCGCGCATGAAGGGCGGCGTCTCTTCGAGAACCGGCTGCACTTCGGAGGGGATGGTGATGATGTGCTTGTCGCGGATGAACGCGATTTCGCTATTGAAGCGGTCGTGGAAGGCTTGCAGGAGTTGGTCGGGAGCGGGATGGATGCTCGCAAGCTCAGCGAGAACCTCCTTGGGTGTTTTGGAGGGGTCGACTTCTCTCGCGATGCGCTCGAACTCAGCCTGATTCTTGTGCAGATCGGCATAGGCGACGATCAGGAGCTTGTCGAGGGGGGTGTCGACCATTTCGTCGTAAAGCAGTTTCTTCGAAAAGGTATCGGCGCCGATGCGGAAGTCGCCTTGGGAGCGCGGCAGAAGGTCAGTTTTCACCCACTGTTGGTAGTCGCGCAGCGAAGCGATGACGTTGGCATTCGTCTTGTGGAACTCGGCGATGACCGCGGGGTCCTTCGCATCGCTGAAGGCCTCGGGAACGTCTTTCTCGAAAAAGCTGATGATGTCGGGCAGTTGTTCGAGGGCAATTTCTGTGTACACTCGCGGCGGATTCTTGAGATTTTGTCGCGCCGCAACAAAGACAGCGGGCATCAGCTTCTCGCGCGATATCAATGAGCGCAGGCGATCGTCGGCGGGAGCGAATTTTCGCTCCATGATCACAAAGGCACTGTTGGCGATGCCGCTCGAATAGGTGTCAGGGTTCTTTTCCCATGCCCGTATCGTTTGAAGTTCGAGCAGCGTGCCGCGGATGCTGTCCAGCATCATGGCCAGGTCGCCCTGTGTGCTCTTGTCAAGTGCAACTTCAGATATGCCATCGAACTTCATTTCAAAGCGTTTGAGAGCGGCGATCTGCTGCTCGACGCCGGCACGGCTGTAGTCTTCAAGCAGCGCATCATATTGATGCAACCCATCCAGAGTTCCCAGCGATGGCGAAAACTTGAAGTAGACCTGCTCAAAATAGTCGCTTGCCAGGTCGCGGAATTTGCCGGTGACATCCGGGTAGGCCGCGGCCTGAGCGTGCAGGGTTGCGGTCATCCTGCCTCCTGAGATAAGTACGGTAAAAATGGCTAAAACTGTTAGAAATCGGCGATTCATTCGGCCTCGCTTCTATTAGTAACTCATACAGATACTTATTGGACGGCCATCTCGGTGAGTGCCAGCTGGTCAAGCAGCGCGCGTATTTCGGCCAGTACACCATCGGGCTTAGGCGACGTTAGAGGATAGCGCAGCACGCCCTGCGGCGTGAACTGTGCGCCGCGCTTGGCGTTCCTGGCGACGAGCTTCATCAGGCGTCCCGGATCGACTCCGGCGCTTTCCGTAAAGCGAATGTGCAACTGGTCGCGCTTGCGGTCGATCTGCGACACGCCAATCCTTTCACACTCGATGCGCAGCAGTGATGCGTCGAGCAGGTGGCGCACGCTCTCCGGCAGCGGGCCGTAGCGGTCTTCGAGCTCGGCGCGAACATCGGCGATCGCGGCTTCGCTTTGCACCCCGGCAATGTGTTTGTACATACGCAGGCGCTGATTCTCCTCAGCGATGTAGCTCTCATCAATGCGCAACGCAATTCCAAGGCTGAGCTGTGTAGTGGGAACCTCTACGCGTTCCTCGCCTTTGAGCTTGCCGACCGCTTCTTCGAGCATGGTGGTGTACATCTCGAAGCCGATGGCCTCGATGTGGCCGCTCTGTTCGCCGCCCAGCATGTTGCCGGCTCCGCGCAACTCCAGATCGAGCGCGGCGATTTTAAAGCCCGCGCCAAGATCCGAGAACTCTTTGAGGGCGGCCAGGCGGCGGCGGGCGACTTCGGTCAGCTCCTGTTCGGGCGGAATGAGCAGATAGGAGTAAGCCCGGCGATTCGAGCGGCCCACGCGGCCTCGCAATTGGTAAAGTTCCGAGAGGCCATGGCGGTCGGCACGATTGATGATGATGGTGTTGGCGAGTGGGATGTCGAGGCCGTTTTCAATGATCGTGGTCGCGACGAGCACGTCATGCTCACCGTGCATGAAGCTGAGCATCACTTTTTCCAGTTCGCCCTCGCTCATCTGTCCGTGGCCGACGGTGATGCGCGCGGCGGGAACCAACTCCTGAATCTTCGCTGCGAGCTCGTAGATGGTCTCGACGCGATTGTGGACGAAATAGATCTGGCCGCCGCGTTCGAGCTCAACTTCGACCGCGGAGCGAATCAGCTTCTCGTCGAACTTGGCGACAACGGTCTGGATCGCCATGCGATCCTTCGGCGGCGTTTCAATTACGCTCATGTCGCGCAGACCCACGAGCGACATGTGCAGCGTGCGCGGAATAGGCGTGGCGGACATGGCCAGCACGTCGATTTCGCGGCGCATCTGCTTCAACCGCTCCTTGTGGCGCACGCCGAAGCGCTGCTCTTCGTCGACAACCAGCAGGCCCAGGTCATGAAATTTGAGGTCCTTCGAAAGCAGCCGATGCGTTCCGATCAGGATATCGACCTTGCCCGCCTCGACCCGCTCCAGAATGATCTTCTGCTCCTTCTGCGTCCGGAAGCGCGAGATCATCTCGACGGTGATCGGGAACTGCTTGAAGCGCTCCTTGAAGGTCTCGAAATGTTGAAAGCTAAGCACGGTTGTCGGCGTGAGTACGGCCACCTGCTTTCCGTCCTGCACGGCTTTGAAGGCGGCGCGCATGGCGACTTCGGTCTTGCCGTAGCCCACGTCGCCGCACAGCAGCCGGTCCATAGGCATGGTCGATTGCATGTCGCGCTTGATGTCGTTGATCGCCGAGAGCTGGTCTTCGGTCTCGTTGTAATCGAAGGCGTCTTCAAACTCGTGCTGGAATTCGTTGTCCGGCGGGAAGGCATGTCCCTGCGCGGCTTTGCGTTGGGCGTAGAGTTTCAGCAGCTCGTCGGCCATGTCCTGCATGGCCTTGCGCACGCGAGCCTTGGTCTTCGCCCACTGTTGCGAACCGAGGCGGTTCAGCACGGGCGCGGGTCCGGCATCGGTCGAGCGGTATTTCTGGATCAGGTCGAGTCGTGTGAGCGGTACATAGAGCCGGGCCTGCTCGGCAAACTCGAGCACCATGAACTCGAGCGTGACGCCATCCTGCACGATCTCCCTGAGCCCCGTATATTGAGCGATGCCATGCTCCACGTGCACGACGTAATCGCCCACCGTGAGATCGCGGAAGTCGGAGACGAAGGCGGCGGTCTTCGATTTCCGCGGAGCGGGCCGCGCGGTTACGTCTGCTTCATCGGAGAAATCATTCGCGCCGAAGAGGACGAGGTTTGTATCGGGCAGGCTGACGCCGGCGGAGAGAGAACTTTTTACGAGAATAGGCGTGCGGTAGTTGCCGGCGAGGTAGCTTGATTCGTCGTAGATGTTCTCGCTGCCCGTGTGCTGGATGCGACTGCCAAGGCGGTAAGGCAGCTCGTACTCACGCAGCAGGTTGGCCAGCCGCTCGACTTCGCCCTGATTCGGAGCGACGAGCAGCATGCGCGTCTCCTGCTGCATGAGCGAGCGCACCTGTTCGATGAAGGCGGGAATCGATCCATGAAAGCGAAGCGTGGGCCGCGAGTGGAAGGGGATTTCTCCAAGCGTCGTGTCTTCTTCAAGCACGTCCACTGCGCCGAGTTGATCGATATCGATGCCGGCTTGCGACGACAATTGAGCCTTGAGCACTTCAGGCCGCAGATAAATATCTTCGGGTCGGATTAAGGAACCGATACTCGAACGCTCGTGCCGCTGCTCGACCTTGTTCCACCAGCGATCGATCTGGTTCTCGATCATCGCGGGTTCTTCGACGAAGAGCAGACACCGCGGCAGCAGATCGAGCAGCGTCGAATCGGCGGTCGCGACCCCTGCGAAGAATTCCCAGCCGGGAAAGACGCTGACTCCGCCGGCCGCGACGGCCTGGGCGACGAGATCAGGATCGTCTCCAGCTTCGACGTGGGCTCCGCTCAGGCGCGCATGTATGGTGGCGAGAAGGCGTTCGCTGACCGGGGTCTCGGTGAGCGGCAGCAGCAGGGCTTCGTCGAGAGGTGCCGACGACCGCTGTGTTTCCGGATCGAATTTGCGGATGGTCTCAATCTCGTCGCCGAAGAACTCGAAGCGAACGGGGCGGTCGGCTTCCGGTGAATAAATGTCGAGGATGCCGCCGCGCCGCGTGTACTGTCCGGGCATCTCGACGATATCCATCGGCGTGTATCCCACGCTCGATAGGTGCGCGAGCAGTGTTTCGACATCGACCTCTTCGCCGCGGCGCAGGAACTGCGCGAGGCCGGCGTAGAAGGGCCGCGGAAAGAGCTTCATGGCCGCCGCCTCGACCGGGGCGATGACGACGGAGGCTGCGCCGGTGGCCATCTTCCAGAGCGTCGCGGCGCGCTGCTCCTGGATTTCCGGGTGCGGGGAAAGATTTTCAAAGGGCAGCACGTCGTGCGCGGGCAGCTTCAGTACGCGATTCGCCGGGATGGCTCCGGTAAGGTCGCACCCGGCTCGCAAAGCGATTTGCAGCGCATCGGCGGCCTTGTTGTCGGGCACGACGACGATGACCGGCGCATTGGCGGCACGCGCAAACAGAGGGATGTAGAGGACGCGAGCAGTGGACGTGAGTCCAGAGACACGACGACGCCCACGGGCCAGGGAGAGGTGCCTCCGTGCCTGCTCAAATGAGGGTGACTTCTCCAAATCCGCAAGCAATTCGCGGACGAACGGGAGGATCATGCACTTCTAGTTTAGCAGTGGAGAACGGGGCATTCTTCAATAGCGGCAATTGTTACGCGGAATGCTCTGAGAAATGAACGACGCGACTACGGCGCGTGTACATTGTTGCGATACGTACTAAACTCAAACAAATCATGCGCAAATCAATCGTTTTACTTGGCATAGCCGCCAGTCTTCTTTGTGTTAGCGCACCGGCGCACGCGCAAATCACGAATGATCCAGCGTTCTATGGGCCTTACAACGGCGTGTTTTTGCCTGACGGTGAAGGTTTGAATAAAAAACTCACCGAGAATGACACCGTGCTGCTGGCCGATTCGCCGTGGACGCTCTATGCCTGGGTGAATGCGGATGAGGTTGCTGCGAAGCCTATGCTGGTCGCGGGACTCGGAAAAGCGGAAGACGAGTATGCGCGTTATCTGGCCATTGCTCCCGGCAAGCTGATTCTTTGGGGCGGCAAAGGCAACAGCCTCGAAGCGCCGGCGTCGCTGGGTCCAGGAAAGTGGCACATGGTCGCGGCGACCTTTGACGGCGACCGGTTCCGGCTATACAGCGACGGCGCGCAGGTTGCGAGCGGCAACCTGGTACTGGGCAGCGTGAGCAGCGCGCTGGGCATGGCTCCGTCGATGCCGCCTGCACCCGGCTGGGGGCACTTTGGGGGCAGGATCGCCGGGTTTACTCTGCTGCGTGAAGTGTTGGCGAGCAATGCACTTGCGCAGATTTACAGCAAAGGCAGCGACACCTCAGTCGTGGAGTACGAGGAAGGCTCGAAACCGTGGCCGGTGCAGACGCGCGGACAGGCCGGATATCGCGCCCCGCAGGATGCCGCCCAGACGCCGCACAGCAAGGCTCCGTTCTCTGCGCCAGTCGCAAAGCCCCTGCCGCCGGCGCGCGAGGCGCTGCAACCTGATAGCGACAACCAGTGGACGGTGAACGGCTGGATGCTCAGCGAGGCTCCCGGGGCGCAAGCGGATGGCGCGGCGATTTCCGCGAAAAGCTTCAGCGCGAAGAACTGGTATGTGGCAACGGTGCCGGGTACGGTGCTCACGACGCTGGTGGATCGCGGCATTTATCCCGATCCCGACTACGGCCTCAACAACATGGCCATACCGGAGTCGCTGAACAAGCAGGACTATTGGTACCGGACGGAATTCAAGGGCCCTTCGGGTGTTGGCGGCAAGCGTCTCGAGCTCACCTTCCACGGCATCAACTACCAGGCGGCGGTGTGGCTCAACGGCCAGTCACTCGGGACGATTACCGGCGCATTCATTCGCGGTAACTTCGATGTGACCCGCATTCTTAAACAAGGCCAGACGAATGTCCTCGCCGTGCGTGTCTCTCCGCCGCCGCATCCGGGCATTCCGCAGGAGCAGTCGATCAAGGGCGGTCCGGGCGAGAACGGCGGCATCATGTGCCTCGACGGACCGACGTTTGTCGCCACCGAAGGATGGGACTGGATTCCGGCGATTCGTGACCGTGACACCGGCATCTGGCAACCTGTAACCATAACGGCTACAAATACGGTGAAGATCGGCGACCCTCAAGTGGTAACAACCCTGCCGCTGCCCGATACGACGAAGGCCAGCGTCGAAATCAACGTCCCTCTGACAAACGTGTCGGACACGCCGGCGAAAGCGACCCTCAACGCCATCTTCGAAGGCGTGACGGTGAGCAAAGATGTGATGCTTACTCCCGGCGAGAATACCGTAAAGCTAGCGCCGGCGGAGTTTGCGCAGCTCACAATGCAGAATCCACGCCTGTGGTGGCCCAATGGTTACGGCAAGCCCGAGCTTTATCACCTCAAGCTTTCGGTCACCGCCGGTCGGGATGTCTCAGACACAAGGCAACTGCGCTTCGGCATCCGTGAAATCACTTATGAGCTCAGCCTGCTCGATGCCGTCGGGCATCTGCGCCGTGTGGAATATGCACCGGCGAAACGAGGAGCGACCGACGCTGTGCCGGTCGACGTAACGCACGAGGGCATGCGCGAAATTCCCGCTGCCGACCCGCCTCCGCCCTTCTGGCCCGTGGAATGGCGTGAGAACTGGCATTCGTGGGTTGCATCGCTGGCGGCGGGCGGTGAAAAATCTCCCGCCATTCATTTCCTCGAAGACACGAGAGCAGCGCCCTATCTTGTCGTGCGAGTCAACGGTGTGCGCATTGTCTGTCGCGGCGGAAACTGGGGCATGGATGACGCTCGCAAGCGGGTCTCGCGCGAAAGGTTGGAGCCTTACTTCCGCCTGAACCGCGACGCGCACCTCGACATCATTCGCAACTGGGTGGGGCAGAGCACGGAGGACGTCTTCTACGATCTCGCCGACGAATACGGGATGCTGGTGTGGAATGACTTCTGGGAGTCCACCGAGAACTACAACATCGAAGCGCAGGACCCGGAACTGTTTCTAAAAAACGCGGCCGATGTCATTTCGCGTTACCGCAGCCACCCCTCCATTCTGGTGTGGTGTGGACGCAACGAGGGTGTGCCGCAGCCCATCCTCAACGAGGGGCTCATCCATCTCATCGCCACACTCGACGGCAAGCGTTACTACTTCCCCAGTTCGAACCAGATCAATTTGCAAGGCAGCGGACCCTATAGCTATCAGGACCCGAAGCTCTACTACACGGTGCTGAATCACGGTTTTTCGGTGGAAACGGGTACGCCGTCAATGTCCACCCTTGAGTCGTTCCGGGCATGGGTTCCTAAGGCCGACCAGTGGCCCATCGACGATGTGTGGGCTTATCACGACTGGCACGCCAGCGGAAACGGCAACACAAAGCCCTTCATGGATGAGATTCAGAAGGAGTTCGGCGCGCCCACTGGGCTCGAAGATTTCGACCGCAAGGCGCAGATGCTGAATTACGTGGATCACCGCGCTATTTTTGAAGGCATGAATGCACATCTGTGGGCTCCGAACAGCGGCCGCATGCTGTGGATGACGCAGCCGGCGTGGCCCAGCACGATGTGGCAGATTCTCACTTCCGACTACGACACGCAGGCGTCGTTCTACGGGACGATGAAGGCCTGCGAGCCGCTGCACATCCAGCTCGATCTCGCGACCTACGATGTGGAGCTGATCAACACAACCAACTCTCCGCTCGCCAACGCGACGATCACGGCGGATGTCTACTCGCTCGACAACAAATCTCTGCTGCGCCAGCAGGCGCAGCAGAACGCCGCTGCCGATTCAGCGACGACGGCCTTTCATCTTGACCTTGCGCCGCTGCTGGGAAACGGAGTGGCACTGGTAAAACTCGAACTGAAGGCCGCAACTGGCGAAACCCTCTCGCGCAACTTTTACTGGCTGGCCGCGAAGAGCGAGGACTACCGCGCACTCGATACACTTCCGCAGGCAAGTGTAACAGCCACGGCTACCTTTTCTGGAAGAGAAGGCGCAGAAACCAGCATCGCCGTGCAGCTTAGGAATAACGGCACGACGGTGGCGCTTGAGAACAAGCTGACACTGATCAACGCCGGCGATGGCGCGCGGATTCTGCCCGCTTACCTGAGCGATAACTACATTTCGCTGCTGCCCGGTGAGACGCGCGAGGTTGATGTGGACTATCCAGAAACGGCGGCCGGCGGCGCAAAACCCCAGCTCACATTGCGCGGGTGGAATCTTGCCCCGCAGACGATTCCGGTTACAGGCGGGAACTGAAGCCTGCCTCCTCCCACGCCGCTTTTAGCGCGCATGCATCAGGCGGAAAAATCGACTTCGATTGGCTCGATGAGCGGCAGGAGCCAAGCGAGCAGCGCTTTGTGCAGGGGATGAACGGTGTAGTTTGCCAGGGCGGCAGCGTCGGTGAATTTCATTACGCCGCCGGTCTCATAGCCTGCCCCGCGAGGCGAAACGTTGTTGCCCACATGGACCTCAAGCAGGCCGGGAATTTTCCCCTGAAACGCGGATATTTCCGTGATTGCTCGATCCTTCTCTTCCTCGGTGGCGACAGCCTTCCAGCGAAAGGCAAACATGTGAATCATCATCGTATGTTCTTCTTTAGCGAACGCCCGCATTGGGCGAGCCATCCATGCCAGGACCGCGCTCCCCGCGAGAGCTAGAAGCTGCCGTCTCGATCGGCTGCCAACTTGAGACAGATCGTCGGAATCATCAGCTTGGGACTTCGACATCTTGGAAATCGTCATGTGTTTCCTCCGTTTGCCAGGAATCATCAAAGCGTCGTCTCTTTGCCCAGCCAGACCTGCGGTTTCTGGGGGGGCTGGAGTCCTCGGCGTTTACTGTAGGTTGAAGTTCACTACCTGGCCGACCGCCAGTTGGTGCCCCTTGATCGAGCCGACCGGCCGCTCCAATACGTAAACCGAGGTTTCACGGCCGCCGAAGTTCGGGCAGGTAGTGGATTTGCCTTTGCAGGGAGGGGTGTTCGGAGACATCTCGGCGATGCGGTGACTCTGGTCCATCCAGATGATGTCGAGGCCGATCTTGCAGTCGTACATCCAGTATGGATATTGCCCGGGCTGGTCGTGGATGAAGAGCATGCCACGTCCCTGGGGCAGCGAGGTGCGTTCCATGAGGCCGAACTGCCGCTCGGCTTCGGTCTTCGCCAGCTCTACATGCACGGTCGATCCATCGGGCAGCATCACCAGAGTGTCGGCAGGGCGGGGCGCGACTTTGGTAATCTTCGGTTCCTGGGCGCAGGCGGTAAATCCGGACCCGGCGAGCGCGATACTCAGCAGCCATGCCAGCGATTTGCGTCTCAAGTAAAACATCATCCCTCCAGCTTTAACACCAGCAAAGTCATATCGTCGTGCTGCGGAGCGCCAGCGGTAAACCGGTCGGCGGCGTCAAAAAGGTCACGCAGAATCTCGTAGGCGGGTTTGTATTTCACTTTCTCAGCGGCCTCGATCAGCCGCTCTTCGCCCCACTCTTCGTCCTCATGGGTCATGGCTTCGCTGATGCCGTCGGTGTAGAGCAGCAGCAGATCTCCGGGCATCAGAGTCATCGACTGCTCAGTGTAGGGAGCAAGCGGCAACAGTCCGACCACAGGACCATCGGCCTCCAGGCGCAGCGTTTCCGTTCTGCCATCCAGTCCTGAGCGCAACAGAATCGGCGGATTGTGCCCAGCATTCACGCATTCTAGCCGGCGCGTTCGGGGATCGAAGGCCGCGAAGAAAAAGGTGGCATAGCGGTTGGATGCCGAGGCCTCGAAGACCAGGCGATTGACCTTGTCCATGAGGTTAGCGAAGTCGCGAGGATTGTCGAGGGTCACTCCGCGCAGCGAAGCACGCAGGCTGGCCATCAAGAGCGCGGCGGAAATACCCTTACCGCTCACGTCGCCAACTGCCAGTCCGGTGCGGCCTTCACCCAGGTCGAAGACGTCGTAGTAGTCGCCGCCGACTCCGAGCGCCGGGCGGCAGTGGCCGGCCAGGGTGGCTCCCGGCAGAACGGGCATTTCCTGCGGAAAGAGCCGTTCCTGCACCTCGCGGGCGATTTCCATCTCGCGATTCACGCGCTCGCGCTGCGCCGCCTCGGCGGCCAGCGAGTGCGCCAGCTCGGCGACTTCAATCGCCAACCCGGTCTGCGTCGCCACGGTATGTAGCAGGTGCAGGTCCGCCGGCGTGTAGGCGGCCTCGGAGCGTTTGGGGCCGAGCGCCATCATGCCCATCAGGCGATTTCGCCCCGGCAGGGGCAGCAGCAATTCCGCATTCACCTGGTCGAGGACGTGACGCTCGCCGGTTCCCGCCATCAGATACCAGGCGTCGGGATCGTCGCGATAGAGCCGCGCCGGCTCGTTCGTAGAGGTCAGATAACGCACCGCGGAGGCCTGCACCGGCAGTGTAAGAACCCCGTCGACGTTGACCCCGATCGACTGCTGCAACTGGAAGATCTCACCGCGCCGCAGGAGCATCGCCACCTGATTGATGTGCAGGGTTTCGGCAACGCGCCGGGCCACGGTTTCAAGCAACGGAGCGGTCTCGGTAAAGCGGCGCACCTCGTCGGAGAGCTCGTTCAGGACGACTTCCGCATCGTAAGCCTCGCGGAAGAACTTGCGGTCCAGCCACACCTGCAGTTTTCTGCGAACGCCGAAACGCAGCGCCAGCACCAGTGCAAGGACAGTCGCTGCCCCCACTAGGTCAGATGCCTCGAGCTGTTTCTTGCTTAGCGCGGGCAGCAACAACCGCCAGATGGCGATCGTCACTAACACTACCTGCAGAATGAAGAGGAATGCCTTGGCCATCAGGTAGCGCGTGCCCATGCGCAGAATGACGCGGACGTCCATCGCGCGCTGCACCAGCACAACGTAGGCCAGGGTGAGCGGCGCAACCATGAACAGCACGGCGCCCAGATAGCTAATCCAGTAGTGCTGGCCCTCCTGGGCGTTGATGCCAAAGTGAGGCAAAAGAACGAAGACGATCAGCAGCGCACCGACACCCAGGCCGGTTCCGACGGTCAGCACGCGTAGTCGCCGCCGCGCATCTTCGGTCGACGCTGAGCGCAGCTTGTCGAGCGTAAGAACCAGGTAGAAGATGACGCAGAGCAGATTGAGAAGATTAATCACCCAGGCCGCATCATTGCTGAGCGGGGTTAGCAAAGGACCGTCGCCGCCCGAGTAATTGTCTGCGAACAGAGCAGGCAATAGGATGCACAGGCACACTGCTAAAGGGCCAAGGATGATCCATTTCAGCCACGGCGCGCGCACATCGACGCGGGAGCGTTCAGGGAAGTAAACGCCGAAGAGAAGCAGGGCAGGCGATACCGCGAGCTGAAGAACGTGGTACCAGAAACCGCGCAGGAAGAGAGAGACGCCCGTCGCCAGGCCGCTGTTGACAAACAGAACGCTGGGAAATGTGAGCAGGATCAGCAGCAACCAGGCATTTCTATCAAGGGGCCGGGCCAAAACCACCCAGTAGCCCATGCCCAGGCAGATCAGCGGCAGCAAGCCTGTAACAAGGAATTCCTGCCAGAACGACACCAGGGGCGACGTTGAGCCGGCAAAATAGGGCCCATGATCCATTGTGATCGTTCCGGCCTTTTGTGAGCCGTGAGGTCGAGTGAATTGCACGTCGAGCGTGTCGCCTGGATGGCCGTCGGATAGAATCTCGCTCCATTGAGACAGGCCTGTATACCCGCCGCCGTTCAGTCCGTCGATCCTGTCGCCCTTGTTCAATCCGGCGGCCTTGGCTTCCGGCTGGACGCTGTCGACAATATGCGTGTCGGGGTCGAAGCGGAATGGCGCCTCAACGCGCTGGTCCCAGTGCACCCGGATCTGCCACATATCGAGCGCGCCGGCAAGCCAATATCCCAGACTGGCAATCGCGTACAGTACGAGCAGCGTTCGCAGCAGATTCGGAGACGTGGTTTTCCGGGGGCGTTTTCTTTTCTTCATTTGGTCTGGCCACCATAGTACCGTGGCCGCCCGATTTCTACGCAGCCATTCCCGTGCCGATTCGGCCGTCGGCAAAGATGCTTTCCCTCAGCATGCTGCTTCTGCCGTACTAAATCGGTTATCTTGGTAAGGCTATCGGTTATCTTGGTAAGGCTCGCCCCAGGTCTTTTGCCCGAGGTCTCTTGAATGAACCGTTTTCTCGGTATGCTGCTTTCGCTGTCGCTTCCTCTCGTTGCCGTTGCCCAGGCGCGACCGCCCATCACCGGCATCTCTCACATTGCCGTTTACACCAGCCATCCCGAGGCCGCGGAAAAGTATTACGTCCACGACATCGGTCTTCTCAAGGGCCCCGACCCCGAGAATCCCAACGGCGTCCGCTATTATGCGAATCCGACGCAGTTTGTTGAGGTCCTGCCCCTGCCTGCCGGAGACGCGCCCACCCGCCTCGACCATCTGGCCTATATCACCACCGACGCCGAGGCGCTGCGCAAATATCTCGCCGCGCACCAGGTCGAGGTGCCCGCGAGCGTCGAACATGGCTCCGACGGCAGCCTGTGGTTTCATGTGAAGGACCCCGAAGGCAACGTCGTCGGATTCGTGCAGCCGCCGGCGAATCCCATCGCGATGACTGGAGCGAACCCGATCGGCCATCACGTCATTCACGTCGGCATGAGCATTCACAGCCGCGCCGCCGCGAACACGTTCTACCTCGATATCCTCGGCTTCAAGCCTTACTGGTTCGGCGGCATGAAGCCGGACTGGATTGACTGGGTCTCGCAGCAGGTGCCCGACGGCCACGATTGGCTGGAGTACATGCTCAGCCCGGTACCCTCCGGCAACGGCGTCCCGGCGGCGGTCACGCAAAGGAACCTCGGCGTGCTCAATCACCTGTCGATCGGCGTAGTCAATATGGAGAAGGCGGTAACCACGCTCGATTCCGAAGGCCGCCTGAACTACGGACACACGGGTCCGCAGATCGGGAAAGACGGCAAGTGGCAGTACAATCTCTTCGATCCCGACCAGACGCGTCTGGAGTTGATGGAGTTCGCGCCGGTGGAAAAACCGTGCTGCTCGCCCTTTACCGCACCCAACCCGGTTCCGGCAGAGTAGAGGGGATAAAGATGCGTTTTTCGCGGCGAAAATTCTTTGAGGAAGGATTGAAATCGGGCCTGGGAGCTTCCCTCGCCCTCGGAGCCTCTTCGGCCATGGCAGGGACCTCACTCGCGCAAGTCCCGCCCGCCATATCGAGCAGCCGGATCAAGCAATCCGCCTGCCGCTGGTGCTACAAGGAGATGTCCGTCGATCAACTCTGTTCGTCAGGGGCAGAAATCGGGCTGAAAGGCATAGACCTCCTCGAAGTGGACGAGTGGGAGATTCCGCGCAGACACGGCCTCATCTGCACCATGGGCTATGCCGGAGGCGGCACCATCGCCGAGTCGATGAACCGGGTCGAAAATCAC
>Ga0210386_10000055_pt1 | contig 80480 bp, 67 predicted proteins | sample IncBWH32OmetaG_FD_160091 | JGI IMG/M metagenome (GOLD analysis project Ga0210386, IMG submission 160091) | Forest soil microbial communities from Barre Woods Harvard Forest LTER site, Petersham, Massachusetts, United States - Inc-BW-H-32-O ...
ACCTTGGCGGCGGAATTCCGCACCAGGTTCTGCCCGATCCGGTTCACGTACTCAGCGATCACCGGGTCATTGATGATCTTGGCCTGCCGTTCCACTTGCTGCGCCAGGCCTTTGCCCAGCGCGATCTCTTTTTCGAGCGAGTAGAAGTTTACTTTCCCGCTGACATTCCGGTTCCCAATCTGATCGGGATCTTTCTCGGGGTCGGTACCACAGATCGCATTGGGGACAGCGATCGCCAGGATAATGAGGAGACTGAGTTCAAACCGCAGGTATTTCATAGAGGCCTCACAACAAGACTTTGCCAACTAGCGGCACATCTCACAACAAGTTTAACATCCATTAATGCCTTCCACCTAGAACAAAATTAGCGGGCGGAGCCAATGACCCTGGGTAGGCCACCTGGTTGGTAGGTTATTCGGCCTGCCCGCTGGTCAGTTCGGCTAGATCGTTAGTCTGTGAAACCAGCCCGTCTATCAGAAATATCTAGGGCGTGGAACGCCCCCTCGCATAATGTTGCTCTGTATGGCCGGCCGCGCCACTACTGCGAAAGAACAGCGCGTCTCCCGTAGTGGCGAGCTTCGGACCCTGGTTCTCGTGATAGCCATCGCATGTGTGCCAGTACTGGGGACTGTGCTGGCCATCGTCTCCACCACCGAGCCGGATCTTTCCGATCTCTCGCCTATCCGTCAGCCAAAGGGTCAGTACTTACTGCTGGATTGGCTCGCTTTGCGGCATGGCCAGTTTTCCCCGACTACGGAACCCGTTCAAGCGCTGGGATATATGGTGGAAAGCGATCGATCGGTCCACGCCGGTGACTGGGTTCGGGACTTTGTTCTGCTGCCCGAAGCCGGAAATATGTTGCATCCCGCACACCGGTTTCCCGATCAGATTATCGCGGTTCGTCTCGGCGAAGGCGAGCAGATCCAGTTCTCCCCCAGAAGCCTGGTGTGGGTTTGGGGAACGTTTCGGGCATCGCCGGGCGATCAAGCGGGCGTTCAACCCCTTTATCATCTCGATCAGGCGCGGGCGAAACGCGCGGAAAAATCTGAGATCTCAATGTATTTCAGGTGAGCTGAGAATCCGCGGGCGCGCGGCTCACCAGTTCAGGAGCTGCCGGACGCTCCGCGCCTGCCTTTTGCTCGCTATAAACTCCTGATCGTTGGAAAGTGTAATCAGCCACCTTTGGCTGCTGAGAGCACTCATTTTTCTCACATGATCGACATTCACCAGCGCGTTGCGGTGAATCCGACGAAAGCTGGTCGTTTTCAGACGCTCCTGGAGAACCTTGAGGGTCTGCGTCGCCAGGAACTTCCGTTTCGCGGTGATTATCCAAACCAGGTCGCCTTCGGCTTGGAACGCATAAATCTCATCGGCGCTCAGCAGGAAATACTCTTCCCCCACGCGGCCGACGATTCGCCTGGTACGCGCGGATCCGGGCCCTCCAATCTCCTGGAGCTGCGCCACTTTCTCGGCCGCTTCCCTTCCAGTTACCCGCTTGGCCCGCTCCACCGCCTCGGCCAATCTGTCCTGGCCGACCGGTTTGAGCAGATAGTCGATGGCGCCGGCGTCAAACGCTTGTAGAGCGTACTTGTCGTAGGCCGTGACGATCACAATCACCGGCATGCTCGGCCCATGCTTCAACTTCCGTACGACGTCCAGCCCGCCCATCCCCGGCATCTGCAAATCCAGTAGTACAAGGTCGGGGCGGCAGGCTGCAATCTTGTCCAGAGCTTCGGCCCCGTTGTCAGCCTCGCCGACAATCTCTACGTCATCAAGGGACTCGAGCTCCTCACGCAAAATCTTTCTGGCGACCGGCTCATCATCCACGATCAGCGTCTTTAATTGCATGCGCAGGTCCGCGGGCTCAGACTCTTTTAGCACGCTCGAATCGGATCGCCGCATGTAATTCGTACGAGCGGGCTGTAACCCTCGTCCAGCGATCTGAGATTCCTGGTGAATGGGCATAGTTAAACCCTCGCGGCCGCGACCTCCAAGTCAGGTGCCGGCTTCCATGGAAGCAGGAAACCAACAGTAGTAACGCCGTCGACTGCTTTCGCGTCGATGCGTGTGTGCGCGCCGTAGCACAGCGCCAAGCGGCGCCTTACGTTGGCCAGCCCAACGCCGCCGTTGGGGCTAACTAGAAATGTTGTATCGCATTCCCCGGAGTTGGAAATGCTGATCCCGACTCCCGCGGGCTCTTGCCGGATACTCAGTCGCACGAACCCGTGCCCGGCTCTCGAGGCTACGCCATGCTTAACGGCGTTTTCCACCAGCGGTTGAATGGACAGCAGCGGAATGGTGGCTCGCAGAACAGATTCGTCGACGTCCAGCTCGGTCCGCAGTTTCGAGCCCAGCCGCAGCTCCTCAATCTCCAGGTAAGCACGGACGATCCTCAACTCTTCTTCGATCTCGATGAAGGTCCGATCGGAGCGAAGTAGATATCGAAAGACATCGGCCAAGTTCAATACGAGTCGTCGCGCTTCGGCGTTGCTTCGATCGATGGTCCCGTAGAGCGTGTTGAGCGAGTTGAATAAGAAGTGAGGATTGATCTGCGCCTGAAGCGCCTTCAGTTCCGCCTCTGAGACCAGGTTCTGCATTTGCACTCCCCGCAGTTGTTCCACTTGTTCGACCACGGCCGCCTCCAGGCGCGCCAGCACCGCGAAGTCCTCGCTCAGGTAGCGGCGGCCGCCATCGCGTGGGCCGAGCAGAAGATAGCGGGCGTCTCCACGCGAGAAGCGCAATGGAACCACGGCCTGAACCCAGGCCGGCAAACCCCAATTCAGCGGGTCCAGGACCGCCAGAGGAATCGAATGGCCGGTCATCGAAGCGCCTTGCTCGGTCAGCGCAAAGCGCGCCGCGTGAAGGAAATGCGCGACTGTTTCAGCGGAATGATTGAGATATTGAACCTCGCTCCCGGCCGCGCGCCCCAGCTGCTGAAGTTCCCGCAATGCCTCATCCACGTTGGAACGCAAGAAAATGACCCTTGTCAGCAGGCCCTGCATTCGGTTGCGCGCGTATACAAAGATCGTAAGCAGCAAGCAAGCCGATACGAACAACAAGCCTGCTTCGAACGGATGCTGCAAGTGCTCGGTAAGCTCCGGCGATCGGATCACCGGGATGGAAACGAGCACCGCCGCTGCCGCGAGCGTAGCATTCACGATAAACCGAAGGAACGCATCCAACAAAAGAAAACGATAATCCTGCAGCAGCACGAGGATCGCCAGCGGAATACCGGCATGGTGAAAGGCGATCTCTCCAGACCAGGCTTGCCGCGGATGATCCGAACCGAAGTGAGCAAAAGATATTGCAAGCAGAAACAGTCCCATCGCGCCCGCCAGCCGCGAACCTGCCGCCCGCTTCTCTTCCCGCAGCTCCAGCAGCACTGAAATGATGGTGATACAGGCAAAGCCCGCCGTCACTAGAATTAACGCGGCGTAGTGGAAACGCGGCGCTGCGGTCAGCAGGTCGACGACATGCAGCGCGACGGCGATCGCACTCAGCATATAGCCGCCCACCCACAACGGGCGATAATCCGACCCGAGCGAAATGTGAAGAAGCACGGCCGGCAGGACGCTCAGCACCGAAAAGCTGGCGGCGACAATGATGTCGGCCACCGGACCGCTGGAGGGTCCGCTCGCGAGCGCGATCAGCGAACCAAGATTCCACAACATGGCCAGGGCCGCGGCCACGGCGGGCAAACTGCTGCGTTCCTCACGCGCCCGCCGCCAGTTCACCAGGAAGAGATAAAGCAGAATGCCGAAGATCACGACTCCGGCGCTATGCCCGATCGTATTGACGATGACCGGTTTGTGAACGCTCAGCCAGTCGGGCATTCTAATTCAACGATATCCGATTTCAATTAGCGTTGTAATTTCAGGCTGTAGACTGGTAACTTACGAAGCACGCACCGCCAAACCGCCCCGAATCACGCCAGCCCCGCAGCCTCCTGGCCGGTTTCCACCCGGTACGGGAAGCGTTGCGCGCCGCGCGGCCGCTCGACCGCGTTCTGATCGCTCGCGGAGCCGGTGGACCGCGTGTTCAAGAGATCATCGATCTGGCCCGCGAACGTTCCGTGTCGGTACGCTTTGAGCCGCGCGAGGCACTCGACCGCGCCTCTAACAGCGCCGCGCACCAGGGGGTCCTGGCCTTCGGAGCCGCCCAGCGCTATGCCGAGCTCGACGAAGTTCTCTCGGGAGCCGGAGTCCAACTGCTGGCGCTGCTCGACGGCGTTGAGGATCCACATAACCTGGGCGCCATTGTTCGCACCGCCCATGCCGCGGGCGCATCCGCCGTTCTTATTCCCGAGCGCCGGGCGGCGGGACTCACCGAGGTAGTCGCCAAAGCTGCCGCCGGAGCCCTCGAGCATCTGCCGGTGGTTCGCATCGGAAACGTCAGCCAGACTCTCGAAATGCTCAAGAAGCGCGGCTTCTGGATTTACGGGCTGGACCAGCGCGGCTCCCAACTGTATAGCGAAACCGATTATGCCCGGCCCACTGTGCTCGTCTTGGGCGGCGAGGGCCAGGGCCTCCACGAACTGGTCAAGAAACACTGCGATCTGCTGGTGCGCATCCCCATGGCCGGAGCCATCTCGTCGCTCAACGTCTCGGTCGCCGCCGGCATTGTGCTGTTTGAATGGCGGCGCCGGCATTCCGTCGAAGCTAGCCGGTAGCCTCACGTCCCAACTTGTGGTACCATGAATTTTTCCTTCCGACGAGGTTTCGATTGGACCGTCTTACCCGCAAAGAACTGAAAGGCGACCGTTTCGCGCTGGAAGTCCAGCACAGCATCCAAGTTGTTTCCGAGCATCGCCAGCAGCTTACCCGCTGGGGAACAGTTGTCGGAGTCGTGGCAATCCTGGTGATTGCGGTGGTGCTATATCGCAATCACGAGCATACCGTCCGGCAAGAGGCGTTGCATGACGCTCAGCAGCTTCAGAACGCTACTATTGGCCCGCAGGTGAACGAATTCAACGTCACTTTTCCGACGCAAGCGGAGCGCGACAAAGCGGTTAATAAGGCTTTCACCGAACTCGCGGCGAAATACCCGGGAACCGATGAAGGGCTCATCGCGGAATTCTTTCTGGGAACGAACGCCGCCGATCAGGGCAGATTGCCCGAGGCAGAAAAACGCCTGAGAGAAGTGGCGGATTCGAGCACTCCTTATTCCGCGCTGGCCAAAGTGTCCCTCGCGCAAGTATATGCGGCAGAAGGCAAACTACCCGACGCGGAGAAACTCCTGCAGTCCTTGATCGATCACCCGAGTCCGCTTGTTTCCAAGGAAGCCGCCACGATCGTGCTGGCCGAGTTGATCCAATCCAAAGATCCGCAGCGCGCGCGCAAGTTATTGGAACCGTTGCGCAGCAACCCGCGAAGCAGTATCAGCCGGGTAGCGATCAGCGCACTTTCCGACATGTCCCAGAAGTGAACTCGCTCGCCCGCCTGCGCTTCCCGGTGGACCGAAGCCGCGGCCGGCGCTATCCCGAGCTTCCGCACCCTTACCGAAACGAATTTCAACGCGACCGCGATCGCGTCATTCATTCCCGCGCTTTCCGCCGGCTGGAGAACAAAATGCAAGTCTTCCCAGCCGGTATTTCCGACCATTTCCGCAACCGGTTGACCCATACCATCGAAGTTTCACAGATCGCGCGCACAGTGGCTTCCGTGCTGGCTCTGGAAGAAGACCTGACCGAGGCGCTGTCGCTCGGCCACGACATCGGCCATCCGCCTTTCGCGCACGCCGGCGAGGAGGAGTTGGATCGCCAGATGCGGCGATTCGGCGACCGCTTCGATCACAATCTGCACGCGCTCCGGGTGGTGGAAACATTCGAGCACCGTTATGCGCGCTTTTCCGGACTGAACCTGACCTTCGAGGTGCGGGAAGGGATCGTCAAGCATTCGCGCGATTTTGAAAAGGGCGAGAATCCGGCGCTGGATGAATACCTTCCCGGTTCGCGCCCACCCCTCGAAGCCCAGCTCATCGACTTAGCCGATGAGATTGCCTACAACACCGCCGACCTGGATGACGCATTTTCGGCGCATCTTTTCACAATATGCGACATTCGTACCGCCGTGCCGGAGTTCGAGCGGCGATACCAGGAGGCGGAAGGCCATTTCCCGGCGGCGTCCGAGCGGGAGCTGTTTCAGGAGGTGGTGCGAGGACTGGTCGACTGGCTCGTGTCGGGACTCATTCAAGGAACCATGGACGCGGCCGCACAGGCCGGCGTCGCGGATTCAGACCAGGTCCGGGAGCACCCCCGGCGCCTTGCCTCGTTCATGCCGGCGGCCCAGGCCACCAACCGGCAGCTTAAGCAGTTTCTTCATCACGCCGTCTATTTCTCCGAGGCGATGGTGGAAGAGCGCCGCCGCTCAGCCGAGATGGTCGCCGAGCTGTTTGAGTTCTATACTACGCATCCGGATAAATTGCCGGAAAATTACATCGAACCACTCGAGCATTGGCCGGTTCACCGCGTGGTCTGCGATTACATCGCGGGAATGACTGACGGCTTCTTCCTGCGCACCTATCAGGAATTCGCCGGGCCGCACCCGTAAGCGAGCGATCCAAGCGGTACAATGGATTCAACGACGAGATAGTTTTAAAGATCCCGGATGAGGCCGATTCATCGCGGCTAGCTTTTTCTCGTGTGTGACCCCCAAAGGTCGTGCCTGATGACAAAGCTAATCGATCGCGATGTGCTCTCCGAGCCTGACGAAGCCGCCGGATTCCTCGAAAATATCCTCCAGGCTTCCACCCAATACTCCATCATTGGTCTGTCCGCCGACGGGACCATCCAACTGTGGAATGAAGGCGCTCGCCGTTTGTATGGATATGAACCGCAGGACGTAGTAGGTTCGAAGAACGTCGCGATTCTGCACACGCGCGAGGACGTCGAGTGTGGGAAACCGGGGGAGATGATGGCTCTGGCCCTCGGGGAGCAAGTGGACCGGGTGCCTGGCCCGGGTGCGCCAGGACGGCACCAAGTTCAGAGCCTCCATCGTGCTCACGGTTCGAAGGAACGCGTTTTGCGATACGCGAGCTCCAAATCCAGAAGCCGAATACGCTCATTGAAGTGCCTCGCGATGGAGAAGAAGCTTTGGATTTTCTGTTCTGCCGGAGTGCATATTCGGATCGCTCCACAGCTCATCCGCCCAAGCTGATTCTGCCGGATTTGAAACTGCCCAAGATCGACGGCCTGCAGGTTCTTCGCGAGATAAAGAACAACGCGCAGACGCGCGCCATCCCGGTGGTGGCGCTGACATCTTCCCGGGAGGAAAACGACCGCATGGAGAGCTACCGGCTGGGTATCAACAGCTACGTTCAGAAACCGGTCAATTTCGAAGAGTTTCGGCGGACCATTCAAACTGTGGGACTTTACTGGCTGAACATTAACCAGCCGCCACCCGAAAGAATAAATCGGGAATGACGCAATCACAATCATTGGGAACAATCCGAATCCTGCATCTGGAAGACGACCCTCGAGATGCGGCGCTGCTCCGGAGGCAATTAGAACGAGCGGGTTTCACTCCTGAGGTTACGATCGTTGCCGACCAGCTGGAGTTCCTAAAAGCCTTACGCTCCAAACCTTTCGACATCACTCACCGACTATAGCCTTCCGACTTGGTCGGGACTTGGCGCTTTGGAGTTGCTTCACCAAGAAGGCTGCGAGATCCCGTGCATCCTGGTCAGCGGCACAACTGGAGAGGAGGCCGCCGTTGAGTGTATTAAGAAAGGCGCGACCGATTACGTCCTGAAAGACCGGCCGGCGCGCCTGGCGGTTGCCGTCGAACGGGCGTTAAGGGAAAAGTCGGCCAGCGATCGACGCAAGCAAATTGAACAGAGCCGCGACCGTCTGGCTTTGATCGTCGAATCGTCGGAAGACGCCATCGTTGGTTTTGCTCCGGAGGGCCTCATCCTGAGCTGGAATCGGGCGGCGTCGCGGATTTTCGGCTATTCAAACGACGAAATTCTCGGTAAGCCGTTAACCATCCTGTTTGCTTCCAAGTGCATCCAGGAAGTGAACGATGCCTTGGAGACACTGCTACGTGGTGAGAATCCTGAACATTTCCAAGCTGCCGGAATTTCCAAAGACCGCGGCGCTATCGATATCGCCGTGACGCTGTCCGCGATTCGGGAAACAGACGGCACAGTTGCGGGCGGTTCGGCCATCATTCGCGATATCACCGAGCATTGCCGCCTGGAAGAGCAATTTCGACATTCTCAGAAGATGGAAGCGGTCGGCCGGTTGGCCGGTGGCGTAGCTCATGATTTCAACAATTTGCTCACCGTGATTTTGGGCTATTCCAGCGTGCTCGAAAAACGGCTTGGCTCAGCAGATACCCTCTCCGATACGGTGGCGTAAATCCGGCGAGCGGCGGAATACGCTGCCTTGTTGACTGCACAGCTGCTTGCATTTAGCGGTAAAAAATCAGTGAGCAGCGCGTTCTCGACTTGAATAACCTGGTCCTGGGATGCAGGGAATGGGGCAACGACTGATCGGCGCGGACATTGAACTGCGCGTTTCCAATGGATGCGTCCCTGGGATTGGTGCAGGCCGATGCCGGTCAGCTAAACCAGGTACTTATGAATCTGGTCGTCAACGCGCGGGACTCAATGCCCAATGGCGACAAGCTCATGATCGAAACACATGCCGTGCTACGCGAGGGCGAGGATGCGGGTCGCCATGAAACGCGTCCGGCCGGCCGCTATGCCACGCTGACCGTAACTGACACCGGCTCAGGAATAGATGCCTCAACATTAACCCAAATCTTCGAACCGTTCTTTACCACCAAGGAACCCGGCAAAGGCACAGGGCTCGGTCTATCCACTTCTTATGGGATTATTCAGCAGCATCACGGCTGGATCGATGTCTACAGCGAAGTTGACGATGGCACAAAGATCACTATGTTCCTCCCGGAGGCACCCGGAGATGCCGCTGGCGCAGTCTTTTCCCACCGGGAACCCGAGACCACCCCACGCACCGGCACGATTCTGTTGGTGGAAGATCAAGCGCCGTTGCGAATGCTCGGCGAAGTAGTGCTTACCGATCGTGGACATCGGGTGCTGGTGGCGGGCAACGGAGCCGCCGCCCTGGAGATTGCCGCCGGCTGTCAAGAAAAAATCGATCTGCTGATCACCGACGTAATAATGCCCAAAATGAACGGGCCGGAACTCGCCGCACACCTAAACCGGTCACACCCCGATATCATCGTGCTGTACATGTCCGGGTATACGGATCAAGCCTTGCAAAACCGGGGAATGATCGAGACCGGCACGGCCTTCCTGCAAAAACCGTTCCTGCCGGAAGCTCTCCTTCAGGAAGTAGACCGGCTGCTGGCAGCCGGTTCCTGAAACTGGTACTGAGCCGCGCCGTTCAGTAAGCGGTTAACTTCAAGAAACAATCCGTCCCCGGCGCCATCCATAGATTGGGGTGACCTCGGTTGGCAATCCGCAAGAGATTTTGGCTGGCCGGAGTCGGACTGTTGACGGGTCTGGCGATCGTGGGCGCTTTCGTCGCGGCATCGATAATGGCGCAGCGCTTCGAGCCCATGATCCGCGAACAGGCCATCCGCTATCTTAGCGAGCGGTTCCATAGCGAAGTTGAAATCGCGTCGCTGCACGTCAACCCTCCCAAAATGTCGATCTTCCAAATCCTGTTGCGGCATGGCCGGGGAGCGATGGTGGGAGTGGGCGGCCAAGGAGTTTCGATGCGCTTCGGGGGAGAGCGCGACTTTCCCCCGCTCTTCCAGATCAAGAAGCTCTTCTTCATCGTGGATCTGGGGGTGCTCAGCGAACCTCGCAAAACCGTCGAATTCGTTTCGCTCGATGGGGTGGAAATCAACATTCCGCCCAAGGGACAATTCCCGGACGTGGAAGTGTCCGATGGCTGGGGCAAGGACAAATCGGGAAAACTCAACGTGCTCATCAAAGACGCCCAGTTCAATGATGCACTGCTGGTTCTTCATCCCCGGGACAAGAGCAAGCAGCCGCTGCGATTTGAGATCGAACATCTTCGTCTGAAGTCGGACGGAATCGATTCGGCCATGAAATACACCGCCGCCATGACCATTCCGGAACCACCGGGCACGCTTCATAGTGAAGGGAGTTTTGGCCCGTGGCTGGCGTCCGAGCCCGGAGACACGCCGCTGGTTGGCGATTACCGCTTCGACAAAGCCAACCTGAGCGTCTTTAACGCCATTGCCGGCACGCTGAATTCAACCGGCAAGTTCGATGGGACGCTCGACACCGTTCGGGCGCGAGGCGAAGCCAACGTACCAAATTTTCATCTGAAAGCGGTGGACAATGCCATCCCGCTTTCAACGCGCTTTGAAGTTCTCGTGGACGGAACCAACGGCAATACGATCCTGCAGCCAGTGAAAGCGAAGCTTGGTAGAACAAACTTCACCACTACCGGCACGGTCATCAAACATGAGAATCAGGCTCTCCGCGCGATCAGTCTCAAGGTATCGATGCCGCATGGAGACATGCGCGACCTGCTTCGGCTGGCAACCAAAGGGGCGCCCTTCATGGAAGGCGAGGTCAATTTGCGGTCGCGAATCGACATTCCTCCTTTGACCGGCCCGGTCAAAGAGAAGCTGCGGCTGGACGGAGATTTCGATATTACCGACGCCAAGTTTCTGCGCTCCACCATCCAGGAACAGATCGATCAATTGAGCCGCCGCGGTCAGGGGCAGCCGAAAAATCAGGAAATTGAAGAAGTGGTTTCGAACATGAAAGGCTCATTCCGGCTGGAAGACCGGCTCATGACCTTCCGGTCGCTGTCGTTCGACGTGCCTGGTGCGAATGTTGAAATCGCCGGTGATTACGACCTGGCTAAAGATATTATCGATTTCCATGGAGCGCTCAAACTGGACGCGAAGGTGTCGCAAACCATGAGCGGGTGGAAGCGCTGGGTGCTGCGGCCCGCGGATCCCTTCTTTGCCAAGCATGGGGCGGGAACGTACCTGAAGATCAAAGTGGACGGGACCGCGAAGCAGCCGAAGTTCGGCCTCGACCGCAAGCGAGGCGCCGGTACAGGGCCAGATCCGAAGACCGCTCAAAACAGCAAGCCCGGCTCTAAATAGAGCGTTCCACACCGATGCTACGATGGAAGTGACCGGTCCTTCCATCATGAAATGCAAGATTTGCAATGCGCGTAAGCCGCGCCGTTACTGTCCTGGGGTAGGCGGCGACATATGCTCGATTTGCTGCGGGTCCGAGCGGGAAGTGACGGTGAATTGCCCGTTGGATTGCGTCTATCTGGTGGAAGCGCGCCAGCACGAAAAGCCTCCGGTTGCGGTGGAGGGACAACAAATTCCCAACCAGGATGTCCGCGTCACCGAGGAATTCCTGCGTGATCATGAGCCGCTGCTGATTTTCCTGGGAGCAAAGCTGCTTGAAGCTTCGCTCGAGACGGCCGGCGCCGTGGATTCGGACGTTCAAGAAGCGCTCGAGTCACTGATCCGCACCTATCGTACGCTCGAGAGCGGCCTCTATTACGAAACTCGGCCGAATAACCTATTGGCCGCGGCCATCCATCAGAGAATCCAGGATGCGGTTACCGAGTTGCGCAAAGAGCTGGGCGAAAAAGGATCGACGCCCATCCGCGACAATGAAATCCTGGGGATTCTCGTGTTTCTGGAACGCGTCGGGCTGCATGAGAGAAATGGACGGCCGCGCGGCCGCGCGTTTATCGACTATCTGCGCGGCTATTTCCCGCAGAAGCAGGCCGGCCCTGCGGATGCGCCTTCGCTGATCCAGGTATGACCGGTTTCATCGTATTCGCTCACGGCTCCCGCATCGAAAGCGCCAATCAGGCTGTCCGGGACATCGCAACCCGAATGGCAGCTTCGCGTGGTGACCTGGTAGAAGCGGCCTTCCTGGAATTAGGCAAGCCGGATCTCTCCGGAGCAACCGCGCGCCTGATAGCTCGGGGCGCTTCACGCATCATCGTTATCCCTTATTTTCTGACCCTAGGTACGCACATGCAGCGCGATCTGCCGCGGCTAGCGCAGGAGGCTGCCCGCCAAAATGGCGGCGTCGAGATGGAGATAACTTCGCCGCTGGATGGACATCCCGCGCTGCTGGAGGCATTGCTCGATCGCGCGAGTGAAGCGCTGGCGCCCGGCCAAGATCGCCCATGAAGGCCACGCTGGTCGAATCGCGCGAGATTGCTCCGGAAGTGCGGCACTTCGTGTTCGAAGCGCCGGGAGTGAAGCAGCTCCACTTCAAGCCGGGCCAATTCGTTTCCTTCAACGAAATGCTGGGCGGTAAGAAAATCACACGCGCTTATTCCATCGCGTCGCTCCCGGCTGGTAATCACTTCGAGCTATGCCTGAACCTGGTGCACGACGGCAGTTTTTCGCCTCACCTTTTTGCAATGAAGCCAGGTGATTCGGTGGAAATGACCGACCCGCTCGGTTTTTTCGTAGTCCGTAATCCCGCCAAAGACGCTGTGTTTGTTGCCACCGGCACCGGGATCGCGCCTTTTCGGTCGATGGCCCCCGATTATTTGAGCCACCCGCAGGCCAAGGAGCTGACGCTGATTTTCGGTGTGCGGCATGAGCAAACCATTTATTATCGCGACGATTTCGAAGCGCTCGCCGAAAAGCATCCGAACTTCCGTTTCTGGCCGACACTGAGCCGCGCGGAAGGATCCTGGGGCGGCCGGACGGGGCACGTTCAAATCCATCTGCTCGAAGCGATCGGCGAGCGGCGCGACCTGGATGTGTACATCTGCGGCCTGAAGGCGATGGTGGATGACGTCCGCGCCATCCTTAAAGGCCTAGGCTTCGACCGCAAGCAGATCATTTTCGAAAAGTACGACTGATGAACCGGACACTGGCACTGGCGGCGTTGTTGGTCCTGTTGTTCGCCGGCACGGTCGCGGTGCTGGTGAACGTTATGCCCGGGCCGCACAAGCCGATGGATTACCTGGTAATCGGCGCGGTGGCGACATTGCTGTGCCTGCTGGCATTGTTCGTGGTGCTGATCAAGATGCCGCAGAAGCGCAAGCCCGACTCTGAAACGTAGCTATCCCGCCACCCGCACTTCCACCGCCTTGTATATTTCTTTGGTCTGCTCCAGATTGGCAAATTCGAGCCCAGGGAGCTTGGCAGATGCAGTGCCGGCCGCGACGCCCCAACGAACACAATCGGCAAAGTCTTTCTTTTTCGTGCTTGCCCAGACATAGGCCGCTGCCAGAGCGTCGCCGGCGCCGAGCGGGGATACGGCATCGATTCGCGGGGGCAGCACTTCCATCAACTGATTCTCGTTGGTCGCAACCACACCGCGGCTGCCGAGCGATAGCAATACGGACTCCGCGCCCATGGCCTTGATTCGAGTCACCGCTTCGACGAAGTGCGCGCGCGTAATCAGAGCACGGTTCAATAGGCGCTCCGCTTCCGGCTGGTTCGGCGTCACGACCGTGGGCCCAGCTTCCACTCCGTGCAAGAGCGCATCGCCGTCGGTGTCGAGCAGGGTCTTCACCTTGTGTTCGCGCGCGCGCTGAATCAGCTTGGTGTAAAAATCGGAAGCAACACCGGGCGGAATGCTGCCGCAGAGCATCAGCCAGGAGGCGCCGGCGAGCCGGCTGTCGACGGTCTTTTCAATGCTCTTCAGTTCCTCGGGCGTGATCAGCGGTCCGGGTTCGTTCATCTTGATCGCCAATCCCTGCCGGTCAGTCACCGTGAAGTTGTTTCGAATCTCGCGACTGATGCGCACCAGTTTTACCGGGAAGCCCAACTTAGCCAGGAGCTTTTCGAATCGTTCGCCGTTGACGCCTCCGGAAGTGGCGATGGCCAGCGTTTTGGCGCCATAGCACTGCAGGACGCGCGAGGCATTGATGCCCCGGCCTCCCGCCGAATCGCTGCGCGAGAGAATGTATGCTCGATCCTCGAATACCAGCCGGTCCACGAAGACATTGCGGTCGATGGAAGGATTGATGGTGAGGGTGATAATCAACTCCCAATGTTAACCTGAACTATTGCGGCGGCATTCCCAGTTCCTGGCGTATCTGGCGCTGGGCGCCGTGTGTTTCTTCTGGGGAACAACTTATCTAGCTATCCGGATGGCGTTGGAATCGCTTCCGCCGCTCATGCTGGTCAGCCTGCGATTTACGGCCTCGGGAACGATCCTGCTCATCGCCGCATTTTTCGTCAAAGCGCACTTCCCGTCGGGCAAAGAGCTTTTCTACACGGCGCTGTTCGGAGTGATCATCATCGGACTCGGCAATGGCTGCGTGGCTTTTGCCGAACTTTGGATTCCGAGCGGCCTGGCGGCGCTCTTCATCACCACGACGCCTTTTTGGATGATCGGCATTGAGGCATTGATTCCCGGCGGCGCACGTTTGCATGGGCCTACCCTGGCGGGGATGCTTGTGGGATTCGCCGGCACGCTGCTGCTGGTAGCCCCCACGGCGATTCAACAAGGACTCAGCGGCCCGATAGTGCAAGCATTTCTGTTACTGCAGTTCGGTTGCTCCGGCTGGGCGTTGGGTTCGATCCTGCAGCGTCGTCACATAACCACGGCCCACCCGGTGGTGAGCGGCGCGGTGCAGCAATTGGCGACCGGTCTGACATTACTTGGTCCAGCCCTGCTCACTCGGACGCAGCCAATCCCGTGGACCGGCCGCAGTTTGGGAGCTGTGATTTACCTGATCATCTTCGGCTCGGTGGTCGGCTATAGCGCCTACTTGTACGCTCTCGATCAGCTTCCGGTATCGATCATCAGCATCTATAACTACATCAACCCGATCGTCGCGCTTTTCCTGGGCTGGCTGATTTACCGGGAGCCGGTGGGGATTCGCGAAGTCGGGGCGATGCTGGTTATTTTCCTGGGCGTGACGCTGGTGAAGCGCTCGGCCGGGGTCGTCCGGAAAGCCGCTGTTCAGAAGGCTGTCACGGGTTGACCAACTGCCCCATCCGCTCCAGACTCGCCTCGATTCTCTGCTTGTTGGTTAGAACCGGCGCAAATAAATCGCCGACTCGCTCGAAACGATCCAGGGCATTATGGATGTTGAACTGGTGCGGCTCAAGGCCGTTCTTCAGTTCCGACCAATCGAGCGGCGTGGAAACGGCAGCTCCAGGATACGCGCGCGGAACGTAGGGAGCGGCGATGGTCTTAGCGCTCGAGATCTGCAGGTAGTCGAAATAGACCTTGGCCTTCTTGCGGCGCGAGACGGCGCGCGGCGTAGTGAACAGCTCCGGATTCTGGCGAATGACCAGGATCGACAAGATCTCGGCAAACGAGCGCACCTGCTCGTAGCTGTAGACCGGCTCAAGGGGGATGTAGATGTGCATTCCGTCGCCGCCGGTGGTTTTCGGATAGCCTGCCAGTCCGATGGAATCGAGCGTCTTCTTGACCAATTGCGCGGCCTCTACAATCTTTTCGTAAGGACAGCCCTCGGTGGGATCCAGATCGATCAAAGCGAAGTCGGGATTATCGAGCGAGCCCAGGCGGCTCATCCAGGGATTCTGATCGATGCAGGCCAGGTTGGCGAGATAGAGCAGAGTCGCGCGATCGTTGCAGACAATGTAGTGGATCTGGTCCTGATTGTGCTCAGAAAAAATCGGCTCCAGCCGGACCCAGTCGGGAACTTTATCCTCGGCGTCCTTCTGGAAGAAAAAATCATGGTCGATTCCATTGGGATAGCGCTTGAGCGACAGCGGACGATCGCGCAGATGGGGAATGATCAGGTTCGCGACGGCGTCGTAGTAATTGATGAGGTCGCGCTTGGCAATACCTTCGCCAGGATAGAAAACCTTGTTGAGGTTCGTAAACTTCAGTCGTTTGCCTTCGATGTCGACCAGCATCTCCGCGGGCGGTTTCGGCGGGATCAGAAGGTCGCGCTTGATGAGCGGCGGAGCGGTTTCTGAACCAGCCGGCTCCGTAGTTTCGCTATCTTCGCCGTCGTCGCCGGGACTCTCGCGCGCACATTCTTTCGGATCTTTATCGAGCCGGAGCCCCAGGAACACGGGGGCTCGAAGTAGGCCGTCGGCCGTGATTTCTAAAAACTTAATTTCGGCAACCAGGTCGGGTTTCACCCACGTGACGTCGCGAAGCGCTTTCACAGACCCAGAGAACGGGCTCTTCTTAGTGATAAGCGGTTCGATCCGCGAGTAAATTTCGCGCAGCGACTTGTCGTTGAATCCGGTTCCGACTTGGCCGACATGGACCAGTTTTCCGTGCTCGTAACACCCCAGGACCAGCGAGCTGAAATAGTCGCGTTCGCCATGAGTGAAACCACCGATGACGAAATCCTCAGTGGATACTACTTTGATTTTGAGCCACTGCGGACTGCGGCGGCCTTCATACTTACTGCCAGTTCGCTTGGCCAGGATACCTTCCAGGCCGAGCTGGCGCGCGGCTTCGAGCATGGCGTCGCCCGGGATCGAGAAGTGGTCCGAGAGCCGGATGCGTTCGGTAGGCGTCACTATTTCAGCGAGCAAGCGCTTGCGCTCTTCGAGCGTCACGCCGCGCAGATCGTAGCCATCCAGATAGAGCAGGTCGAACAGGAACAGCGTCACGGGAGTAGAGCGTGCCAAGTGCGCGATAGTGTTCGGATCTCCGACCGAGATGCGGGGCTGGATCAGGTTGAAGCTAGACTTTCCCTTCTCGTCCACTACCGCAATTTCGCCGTCCAGCACCGCGGTCGAAACCTTGAGAAAGCGCGGCAGAACGCTGAGCTCGGGATACTGCTGCTCGCAGCGCTTCTGATTGCGCGTGTAAATGCAGAGCTGGCTGTTCTCGACGAAGCACAGGGCGCGAACACCGTCCCACTTCACTTCATACAGCCATTGGTCGCCGGCCGGCGGTCTGTTCGCGATCGTAGCGAGCATCGGCGCGACCGAGCGTGGCATCGGCGATTTCACAGCGCCTTTCAACTCGGCGACGCGTTCCAATCCCGCGGCTTGCTTCGTTACCGCCGGGATATTTTCCGCGATCTCCTGCTGGCTGCGGCCAGTGAGCACGCTGCGGGCATAGTCCTCAATGTTCCATCCCGGCTTGGCTTCGGTATCTTTTTTCTTGATCAGCAGCCACTCGTTGCCCTTGCCCCGGCCGCGCATCAGGACGAGGGCGAACTCGCCGCGCAGTTTTTCGCCATGCAGGCGGAATTTCAGGTCGCCGCGCTCGATCTGCGCGCCGGCAGGTACACCATCGCCCAGCAGCTCGTAGGTGCCGCGATCCCACAGCATGACGCTGCCGCCGCCGTACTCGCCTTTCGGAATATTGCCCTCGAAGCTGCCGTAGTCAATCGGGTGATCCTCCACATGGACAGCCAGGGCTTTCGACAGCGGCTCCAGGCTCGGACCTTTGGGCACCGCCCAGGATTTGAGCGTGCCGTCCACTTCCAATCGGAAGTCATAGTGCAGGCGCGTAGCGTCGTGACGCTGGACGCAAAAGTAGTTGCCGCGCGATTCAGCCGGTGTCGCGGGCTTAGGTTCCGGTGTCTTATCGAAGGACCTCTTGCGCTCGTATTCCTTCAGCGACATTCAAGCACTATCGTGCCATGGGCGGAAGCGCGGAATCCATCGGGGCACGTGGCCACAGAAGGTTTTGTACTCCTCGCCGAATTTGGCTTCGAGGCTTGGCTCCTCGTATCCGATGACAAACACGTGAGTGCACAGCCACACGATCGCGCCGTATTCAAGAAGATGAAGACTGCGAAATAATAATGCCTGGCCCGTGACTATCAGCAGCAGTGCAACGTACATCGGGTTTCGCACGTAGCGATAAAGCCCTTCGACGACCAGGTGGCGCGTGGGGAAAACCGGCGCCGGCGTCCCCAGGCCCTGGATGGCGAAGCGGGCGAACGAATCTAAGAGCACCGGGACTCCCACGAGGATGAGCAGAACGCCTACGATGCGCTGGAGAGCGGCGCCTCGCAGCAGAGATTGATCAATTCGCCAGCGAGTGATCCAGAAAGGGATCAGGCCCGCAACCGTCATGGGGGCGATTAGCAGAAAGATCACGGATCCCAGTATGGCGAGCGCCCGCCTGGTTCGATCCTTCACAATATTCTATTAACCCATTTCTATGAAACCAAGGAGGAGGAACTGAATGGCGGAAGACCGGTATTGGATGGGCGATGATTTTGGCGATGGCGGAGATGGCGGTGATTTTGGGGACGACGGCGGCAACGGCGACGATGGCGACGACGGGTACGCCGACGATCAGGACGATCAGGATGGCGATGATCAGGGCGATCGGGATGACGATCAACCCGATGACGAGGGCGGCGCCGGCGATGGCGGGAATGGAGGCGACGATCAAAATCTCGATGATTATTTCGCCTCCGATGAAGACTTGCCGCCGGTGGATGACGACGTGTTCGGCAGCGCCTCCGATTTCCCCAACGCCGACGCCAGAGACTTCGAAGACGACCAGGGTGACTGGACACCCGCCGATTATCAAGAATCCGCGCAAAACCTCTTCGGCGATCATGAATTCTTCGGCGACACGCTGATCCAGCAAAAGACCGACGAAGGTTTTCAGCCCTATCAGGACCAGCGCTTTAACAGCGCTTTCGAACAGATAGCACCTGGCACCTCTGATACCGTGCATTTATTCGAGCGTGATGGCAAACTGTTTGCCTTCGGCTTGGTCTCACAGGCCGTACTGGAAATGTTAATGGCGCGCTATAGCGGCATCGATCTCAGTGGTCTTGAAGTAGGCGTGCCACCGAAGGGCGACCCAGTGCCGCCCCAGCCGCTGCCGCCGGCCTTCGCCAACGTCGCTGAGCAAGACGCAGTGGATTTGAGGAAATACTGCACGCCCATCGGCGATCAAGGCCAGACCGGCCGTTGCTCCGCATTCGCGTGGACCCACGCCACCGAGATGTCGCGCAATATTCTCCAGGAGGAATCGCCGCGGCTGAGTCCCAACTTCACCATGCTCGAGTTTCAACGCATGCAAGGGGACGCGCAGGATTATCAATATGCCTATTCGGGCGGCGATGGCACCATCAGCGGACCCGATCCGGGCGGTGTGCTGGTAGAGCATGGCACCTGCCGCCAAGAATTGTGGCCGGACGATCGTCCTCAACCGGCTACGCGCGAGCAGCAGTTAGTGGCCGATGCAGAGCGCTATCGGCTGGAAGGCGTGCCGCTACCGATCGCACTGGACGACGTGCGCAAGGTTTTAAGCGCCGGTTGCCCGGTCCATGTGTCGATGAACACCGGCTCGGCATTCTCGGATGTCGGGCGCGATGGAGTGTTCAATGCGGCAGAAGCGCCTTGGGGACGACACGGACGGCACGCCATGTTGATCGTGGGTTATACAGGGAATTTCTTTATCCTGAAAAACTCGTGGGGGACGGACTGGGGCGACAAGGGATATGCGTATGTACCTAAGAATGTCCTTGCCGCCTCAGATCCCGAATTTGTGGCCGTCCTGTTAAAGAGACCACAACAATAAACTGTTAGCGACGGTCTCGACCCCAGTCGTCGTGGTGTTCGCGAAATTGACGGAGCCGGCCCATATCATCGTTCAGGATGTCCCGGTCCCGGTTCGATAGCCGATTATCGCTTACCACTCGCTGCATAGCGGCCAGCACGTCATCGAGTGCGCGCTCATCATAGCGATGGTCGGCCATCGCAGCTTGGAGCTCGCTCAACTCCTGTTTGGCTTTGGCGAGCCGGTATTGATCGCCGCTAGGGAACCAAGTGGTTTGAACATGGTCCAAGTCCGCTCGAACGCGGTCGAAAAGACGAGCGCGCCACTGATCACCCCGATAATAGTCGTCCCGATCGCGATGATATGCATCATCATCACGGGGTGGCTGGGCCTGCATGCTGGCGCTAAGCCCAAACAACATCAAACTTGTACCTGCAATAGTTCTTAATAGTAAATGCTTCATTGTCGAGGTACCTCCTCGCCCTGTTGACGCCCTGGGCAGAACCCTTGCTTCATCCGGAACCTAATATTTCCCGTTAAGAACCGTGAGAAGAAAGTTAATGCGAAGTTAACGCCACCCGTTACGCGCGCGGAAATCCTGCAATTGGTAGAGATCTCGCGCCAGGATTTCGCGATCGCCGTAGACCAAGCGGTTACTGTTGACAACATGCTGCAACGCCGAAATCGTGTCATTGAGTTCGTGCCTGTTGCCAGAGCGCTGGAACTCGCCGAGCTCCTCGCGGACCTTGTTAAATCTTCGGCGATCGCCGCCGTTCCAGTTGGAATTCGCCTCGGCGCGTTCTATATCGGAGCGCAGGCGATTGAATAGGTCTCCAGGGTTGCGTTCGACACGGCCGTAATAAGAGCCACGGTCGTCATAGCGGTCGCCGGCGGGCGGAGGGCCGGGATAATACTGCGGTTGCGCGCTAGCGACAGCCGCGAACAGAGCCACGATTGCTAAAACTGGGAGATGTCTCATCGAAAATGCTCCTCGGCCATTTCGACGTATCGAAGGACCGGCGAAGATTCAGATCGATGATTATTTGCCCTTAATGCTGTAGCGCGAACCGATTACTGCTTTTCGATGCGCATCCCGTAGAAGGAGCGCCACACGAAGAAGATGGAGATCAGCAGGAAAACTGCCGCCAGGATATTCGTAAAAGTGGCCCCTTGGTCATGGGTAAGCGACACAGCCAGTTCTACCGCGAGCAGGCCGAACAAGGTGGTGAACTTGATGATCGGGTTCAACGCCACCGAAGAAGTATCCTTGAATGGATCACCAACCGTGTCGCCGACCACCGTGGCATCGTGCAGCGGCGTGCCCTTCTGCTTGAGTTCCGTCTCCACGATTTTCTTGGCATTGTCCCAGGCCCCGCCCGCATTGGCCATGAAGATGGCCTGGTAAAGCCCGAATAGCGCAATCGAAATCAGGTAGCCGATGAAGTAATAGGGCTCGACGAATGCGAATCCCAGGGTGGCGAAGAACACGGTGAGGAAGATGTTGAACATCCCCTTCTGCGCGTACTGGGTGCAGATTTCGACGACTTTCTTGCTGTCGGTAACAGAGGCCTTGGTGACGCCTTCGAGGTGGATATTGGCCTTGATGAACTCCACCGCGCGATAGGCTCCGGTGGTCACCGCCTGCGTCGAAGCACCGGTAAACCAATAAATGATCGCGCCGCCGGTGATCAGGCCCAGCAGGAATGGCGGATAGAGAATCGAAAGATTCGACAAACGCTCGGGTTTCAAACCTTCGGTGAGCGCGACGATGATAGAGAAGATCATAGTGGTCGCACCGACTACAGCGGTCCCGATCAGTACGGGCTTGGCGGTGGCCTTGAAGGTGTTGCCGGCGCCATCGTTCTCTTCGAGATTCTCCTTGCCCTTCTCGAAGTCAGGCTTAAATCCGAAGTCTTTCTGTATCTCGCCCTCGATGCCCGGGATCTGCTCGATGGTTGAAAGCTCGAAGACCGACTGCGCGTTGTCCGTAACGGGGCCGTAGGAATCCACCGCAATGGTCACCGGGCCCATGCCTAGAAAGCCGAATGCGACCAGGCCGAAAGCGAACACCGCCGGGGCGATCATCAAACCGCCAAAGCCTTGATTGCTGATCAGGTAGGCGATTGCCATCAGGGCCATCATTGTTAATCCCAGCCAGTAAGCGCTGAAATTGCCGGCTACGAAACCAGAGAGGATATTCAGCGATGCGCCGCCCTCGGCAGAGGACTTTACCACTTCGCGCACGTGCCCCGAATTCATCGAGGTGAACACCTTGACCAACTCCGGAATAATCGCGCCAGCCAGCGTGCCGCATGTGATTACCGAGGATAGCTTCCACCACAGCGTGGTATCGCCGCCAAGATCGGGAATGATCTGGCTGGAAACGATGTAAGTGAAGATAATCGAAACGATCGACGTCAGCCACACCAGCGAGGTCAACGGTCCCTCGAAATTCATCTTGGCGACGTTACCGTAGCGACTCTTGGCAATGGCGCCGTTGATGAAATACGACAAAGCCGAGGAGATAATCATCACCACGCGCATAACGAAGATCCAGACCAGGAGCTGGACTTGAACCATCGGATTATTCACCGCAAGCAGGATGAAAGTGATCAGCGCGACGCCGGTGACGCCGTAGGTCTCGAATCCATCCGCGCTCGGCCCCACCGAATCGCCAGCGTTGTCTCCGGTACAATCGGCAATCACGCCTGGGTTGCGCGCATCGTCTTCCTTGATCTTGAACACGATCTTCATCAAGTCGGCGCCGATATCGGCGATTTTGGTGAAGATACCGCCCGCTACTCGCAGCGCAGCCGCACCGAGCGACTCGCCGATCGCAAAGCCGATGAAGCACGGACCAGCATAATCGCCCGGAACAAACAGCAGGATGAACAGCATGATCACCAGCTCGATACTGATCAGCATCATGCCGATGCTCATGCCGGCTTTAAGAGGAATCTCGTTGCAGGGATACGCCTTGCCTGTCAGGCTCGCGAACGCGGTCCGCGAATTGGCGAAGGTGTTTACGCGTATACCGAACCATGCGACGCCGTAGCTTCCGGCAATGCCAACCAGGCTAAAGCCCAGGATGATGGGCAGCGTCACGCCCACCGATTTGCCAGGCACCGGCGCCAGCCAGCCAAAATACGCGGCGATGATCACCGCGATGAACACCCAGAGAATCAGAAGAAACTTGCCTTGCGTAATCAGGTAGGTTTTGCAGGTCTCATAGATCAGTTCCGAGATCTCGAGCATCGAGCGGTGCACCGACAGGTTGCGGAGTTGTGTGTAAGTGACGAGTCCAAAGAGCAGACCGAGCGCGCAGACCGCCAAGCCCCACATCAGCAGCGACCGGCCGTTTGTACCGCCCAAAAAAGTGGCCTGGGAGAGGTCGGGAATCACCAATTGAGCTTCGCCGCCGACGGTGCTGGAGGCCTGTGCAAAGGCGTGCGAGGGCACGCTCATGAGTATCACGGCCGCGACGAGAAGCGGCAAAATCAAACATGCGGCGCGCCGGAACGAGGGCACGCGAACGATCGGCATTCGATCCAATCCTCCTGAGATTAAAGGAGATCCCCCCGGTGGAGAGACCCAAGGACGAGTATTACAGCAGCCTGAATACCTTGGATCACGATAGCGCACTGGGAGGCTATTCGCAACTTGAGGCACTGCCAGTATCTAGATTCGAAAAAACGAAGCCAACGCTGGTTGACGCATCTCGCTGCCGCGCGGGAGGCGGGACACGGCGATTCGAAAAAACGAAGCCAGGTGCCTGACGCATCGTGCGGTTGCATGGTCGGACCGAAGTGATTTTGAAAAAACGAAGCCAACACTGGCCGAAAAATGACGAGGCTCATTACTTTCGAATAACACGCCAACTGGGTGCGCAATACGGCGCAGATTGGGAAGTCGCTGAGAGCGAACGAAAGAAGGGGGCACTCGTGCGGTGAATCGCCGGGTCTTTCGTGGCGATTCGAATACTTCCGCGGTGGTCGACGCCAAGAAGCAACCCACAACGAGATTGGCGGCGGAACAAATGAGGCGAGATATCAAACGTGCTGAGATGCGGGTACTATATTCCAGGACTGCTCTAATATTAGCTGCGCTCGGACTGTTCATCACTGGTGCGATCTAGCACAAACGCCGGAGCTTCTTCCTTGGTGAGGCGGACGACTATCGGTATTGGCAACCTCAGTCCGCCACGGGTGCAGACCAATGTTCAAGTGCCTTGCGTCAATATGGGGCGGGGCCAGTTGTACTTCCTACCCGATACAATCCTCTATCGGGACGACAACGGCTACGGGGCGATCGCATATATCGATTTCCGATTGGCGCAAGGATTTACTCGGTTCATCGAGAGCGACGGGGTTCCAGCCGACGCGACTGTTGTCGATCACACCTGGCGCTACGTCAATAAGAACGGCGGCCCTGACAGACGGTTCAACAACAATCGACAATTACCCGTTTTACAACTCGGCGACCCCATGAACCACGGGTGCACTCCCAGTCACCTCCACGACCCGCCGACCTGCCCCCTAACCAAACAACGGTGGCGCGAAAAATACTCGGCAGGCTTGGCACCGGAATTTCAGACGCTCGCCGAATCCGGAAGAGACTACTGCCGCCGCGCTCCGCCCGGCGAATCGGCTCCCGCCGGCGTTACGCAATGGACCATGGGAACTTATCCGTCTCGCGTGACCGCCGGCGACAGACAACGCAAAGCATAAACGCTCTCTCACGGTCGCGTCTCAGTGACAGATATCCGCAACTTAAGGGTATGGCTGCCGACGTCTTACCCGTAGCGCGCGAGAACGCGCCGGCGGGGACGTCGATCGAGGCGCAGTAAAATGTAATTGGAATGAAATTTGCCGCCTGGATCTGTGTTTTCGCCTGCATCGCGTGGAGCGAGCCGCCGGGCGCTAGAGTGGACCGTGTCGGGGCGACCGGCTTTTTGCAACTCGAAGCCGACAGCTTCCGTACTCTAACGCCCCAACAGCAGGTGCTGGCCTATTGGCTCACCGAGGCCTCGATTGCCATCAATCCGATCATCTACGACCAGATGTCGCGCTTCGGTTTGCGGCAAAAGGCGATCCTCGAAATGGTCGTGGCTCATCCGGATGGAGTGAATCGCCCGAGTTACGACAAGATCCTGGCGTTCGCGAAATTGTTCTGGGGCAATCACGGCAATCACAATGAAACCACCGCGCAGAAGTTCCTGCCGGAATTCACGTTCGAGGAGCTGAGAGACGCGGGACTGGCCGCCATTCATCATGGAGCGCTCGGGTTCACCGAGGCGGCGTTTCTGAAAGAAATCAACGAGCTCAAGCCTTCGTTATTCGACCCGAACTTTGAGCCGTTGATCACTGCCAAGAGCCCGCGCGGAGGTCTCGACATCCTGCAAGCCAGCGCGAACAATTTCTATTTCGGCGTCACATTAGCCGATCTGAAGGGATTCACCGAACACTACCCGCTGAATTCGCGCCTCGCCAAAATCAATGGCCACTTGGTGGAGCAGGTTTACCGCGCCGGAACGCCGGATCATCGCGTACCGCCGGGGCTGTATGCCGAGTATCTGTCGAAGGCGAATTTTTATTTCGAGAAAGCGGCGGAGGTGGCCGAGCCCCAGCAGGCACAGGTGATCCGCGACCTGGTCCGCTACTACCAAACGGGCGATCCAAAGGACTGGATCCATTTCGACATCGACTGGGTGCGGAACAATGCCCCGGTCGATTTCGCGAACGGTTTCATCGAGGTTTATCGCGACCCGCGCGGAGCCAAGGCCACTTCACAGAGTTTCGTCACGGTAACTGACCAGCGCGTCAACTCACTCATGGTGAAAATAGCCGACAACGCGCAATACTTTGAAGATCGCGCGCCGTGGAAGGCGGAGTATAAGAAGCAAGGCGTGAAGCCGCCGCTGGCGAAGGCGGTGGAGGCGGTCATCGAGACCGGCGATTTTCATGTCACCACGGTCGGGGACAATCTTCCCAACGAAGACGAGGTCCACGAGAAGTACGGCAGCAAGAGCTTCTTATTCACGGGCAGTTCGCGCGCCATTTCGCACGCCAGCGGGAACGGTATGCTGGATGAGTTTGCGGCATCGAAAGACGAGATCGAGATCTGCAAGAAGTATGGCGACGAGGCAGAGGATCTCCTCACTGGACTCCACGAGATCATTGGGCATGGCTCTGGCAAGTTGAGCCCGAAACTCACGCATGAGCCGACCTTTTATCTGAAAGAGTATTTCTCAACCCTGGAAGAGGCGCGGGCGGACCTGATGGCGCTGTGGAATGTTTGGGATCCAAAGCTGCGCGAGCTGGGGCTGATTTCGAATCCCGACGTGGCCAAAGCGATGTATTATTCGTCGGTGCGCGTGGCTCTCACACAACTCCGGCGGATTCCCAAGGGCGACACCATCGAAGAGGATCACGAGCGCGACCGCCAGCTCATCGTCAATTACATTCGAGACAAAACCGGCGCCATCGCCGAGGAAAAGCGCAATGGCAAGACCTATCTGGTGATTCGCGATTTCCAAAAGATGAAACAGGGAGTTGGCCAACTACTAGCCGAGTTGATGCGCATCAAGGCTGAGGGCGATTACGCCGCGATCAAGGCGCTGGTGGACAAATACGGCGTTCACTTTGATCCGGCGCTGCGCGATGAAGTGGTGGAGCGCTACAAGAAGCTCGATATTCCGACTTATTGGACGGGCATCAACCCGGAGCTAAGCGCCACTTTCGATTCAAAGAAGAATGTGTCGAAAGTGGAAATTTCGTATCCGCGAGATTATGTGAAGCAGCAGCTCGGGTATAGCCAGATGTACAAAGGCGCGAATTAAATCAGTCCGAGTGCAGGGCCTGCATGACGTCAACTCGCGCGGCGCGGGCCGCCGGCAATAGAGACGCAACAACCGCGGCGGCCAGCAGGACAATCGCCGAGCCGACCACTGGAGCCGCGCCCGGCATCCGTACATCGGTGAAATAGCTGCCCGCCAGACGCGCCAATGCGAATCCGCAGGCCGCGCCCGCGACGACGCCTGCTACGGCCATCACAGCTCCTTGCGCGAGGACGCCTGTCACCAGTTGCCGGGGCTGCGATCCGATGGCCAAGCGAATGCCGAATTCGCGCGTTCGTCCACTGACTGAGAATGCCAGCACGCCCGCAACGCCGACCACGGCAATCGCCAAGGCCACAGCCGCGAAACCGCCGAACACCAGCGCGTTCAGCCGATCGGGAGTGAGGACCTCGGCGCGGACATCCTCGAGCGTAGCGGCGCGCTCCACAATTTGGTCCGGGGACATCTCCCGAATAATACGCGTCACGGGCGACACCAACGCATAGGGGTTGACGTGAGCATGAATGAACAGACGTTCTCCTCCGAATTCCGCTCCGAAGGGATGGTAAACGCTGAGCGCTGGTCCGGGTACGACATTCTCGTCGTCGATATCGGCAACGATACCGACGATGCGTCTGGGCGCGGGGCTGACATTGATGAACTTCATCACTGGATCGGTCCACATCAAATGGTGGTTCAGGGCATCCTCATTCGGGAACATGCGCTGTACGACGCTCTTGCTAACAATGACCACGGGCTCGCTCCCTTTTCGATCCAGGTCGTTGAAGTCGCGTCCAGCAATGATGGGAACGCCCAGCGCCGCGAAAAATCCAGGCGAAACGGTGCGAAACCGGGCGCGCGGATCTTCTTCACCGGGAGCGCGAACGTGGCCCTCGGCCGAGAACTGGAACGGGAACGAATTCCGCGCGTCGCGCCACGGAACGATGGTACCGACGGCTACAGCGTCCACACCGGGCAGCTCTTTAATGCGGCGGATCGCTTCTTTGTAAGCTGCGACGTTCTGTTCGTCGGTGCGTCCATAAGTCGTTGGAGGCACATTCAACGCCAGAACATTGCGGGTATCGAAGCCGGTCTGTACGGATTGCAATGAAAGCAACGTCTCAATCAACATGCTGGCACCCGCGAGCAACACGAAAGACGCGGCGATCTGTGTCACAGCGAAGACCCGCAGCCGGCGGTTGGTACTGCCGGTAATCCGGAAGCTGCCACTCGACAGACCAGGGCCGTGCGATGTATCCGCTGAAGGCAGGCGCGGGACAAACGCCAAAAGGACGGCCGCGAGGATTGCCAGCACCGCTCCGACCCACAACATGCTCGAGTCCACTGTCAGATCGAGCGCGCGCACTGAGAATCGGGAAGCATAGCGGGCCAGGACAGCGACCATTGGCCGGGCGCTCAGGACGCCCAGTGTCGCGCCGACTCCGCAGAGCAGCAGGCTTTCGGCCAACAGCGTCCGACGTAGCGCGCTGGAGCTTGCGCCCAAAGCCGCACGGATGGCCAGTTCGCCCTCCCGCCGGACGGTCCGCGCCAGGATCAGGTTGGCTACGTTCGAGCACGCGATGACGAAGACCAGCCCCGAAGCCGCGAGCAGCACCAGCAGAACTGTCTTGGCGCGGGAGGTGATCTGGTCGCGCAGACGCACGGCGTCGATGCGAAAGTCGGCCTTCGGCGAATACGCTTCGGGATGGGCTTTGACCATCGCCCCATGGACCACTCGCAGCTCGGCCCGCGCGGCCTCGAGATCCGCACCGGGCGCGAGCCGTCCAAACAGTTCCGTCATTCGATGGACGCGTCCAGTCACCATTGTGGCGGACAGATGGTGCGGGCTGGTCACGACGTTGGCGATGATCTCAGTTTCGGCTGGATAGGGAACCGACGGTTCCAACACCCCGACCATAGTGGCGGTGCGCGAGCCGAGCCGGATCACCTTGCCGAGAACCGACGGGTCGCTCTTGAGCCCAGTGGTCCAGAAACGATAGGTCAGCACCGCTGCGCCGGCTGCAGCCGGACCGTCATCACGCGCGTCGAGCAGCCGGCCCAGCACCGGGTGCAGCCCCATTACCTCGAAATACGATCCGCCGACGACTCCGGCGCGGACTTCGCGCGGCTCGCCTAGCCCGACCATGGTGAAGCCGATGGTGGAGAAGTCGCCGAACGCATTTATCGTTTTGACGCGGTCCCGCAGATCGTGGATCTCCGGCACAGAGAACGCGGCGTTGTCGAAACCGATTCCGCGCGCGCTTTGGCGGATATAGATCAACCGGTCCTCATCACGATTGACGAGCGGGCGCAGGAGCACGCCACGGACCAGGCTAAAGATCGCGGCATTAGCTCCGATGCCCAGCGCCAGGGTGAGTACCACGGTGATCGCAAGCCCCTTGGTGCGCGAAAGCGACCGGGCCGCGAATTTCAGGTCGTGCACAAAGGTCAGGATGGAATCGATCATGGTGATTAATCCTTTGATTCTATCGCCACCCGTTGCGGCGACACGTTCCCTATGCCCATGCTCAGACTTTCGATCGAAGAAGGGCCGGAAGATCGGCCACGCTCGGCAAGATGTGAGTGTGGGGCTCGGGCTGCAACAACTCGGCGCGGGAAGCTCCCGAGAGCACTCCGACCACCGCACGCAGACCCGCATTGGAGCCAGCCTGAAGGTCGAGAGGCGTGTCCCCAACGGCCATTACTTCCGCCACGCTATTCACGCGGGCCGATTCCATGGCGTGAAACAGCATGAACGGAGCAGGCCTGCCCTGCGCAACGTCATCGCTGCAGACGATGGCCACGAAGTATTTTTCCCATCCCAGGCGGTGAAAGATTGGGATGGTAATCCCGCGATCGAAACCCGTGGTTGTGGCCAGAAGATAACCGCTTTGGCGAAGATTACGAATAGCGTCTTCGGCGCCGGCTATGGGCGGCACGGTCCGGTAGATTTCACTCAAACGCGCGCTGAAGTCCTGGTAAATGGCCGTGGCCAGCTTTTCGCGATCGCCGCCAGGGGCTTGCCGTTCGACGAAATGCCGGATGATCTCGCGTTTGGAAGCGCCCCTCCACTGACTGATCTCGGCCGGAGTGGCGGTGATGCCCTGCTTGGCCATGGCGCTTCGCAGCGTTTCGGGGACGTCGCCGCGGTCCTCGATGATGGTCCCTCCGACGTCCAGAACAACCAGCCGGATGGCGGGCGGATTCTGAACACGCTTGGGAGAAGTCGCGGCTTTAGCAGCAGTCGACTGCAGAGCACCAGCGGCCGCGATGGTTTTCAAAGTGTCTCTCCTGGATAGTTTCAAATGATCCTCCTGCGATATTGATCAACGCGTTTGCGTCGACAGGGCCGGCTGATTCAGCGACACAGGCTGCCTGTAAGCCCCGGCGCCGGCCGAGTCCCATACTGCAAAACGAACCTATTTCTTCCCCGCGCACCGAAGGGGATCTTGAACTTATGCGATCCGAAAGGCGGCATTTCGATGGCCGGAACGATCTGACGGTCGACCTTTGTGCCATCGCTCCAGACCAGCTCCGCGAATTCGAACTGATTGTGATTTGCGCGCGCAATTGCTGATCGCCTTCCCACGCCAAGCGAACTCCAGCTCGCCTCCATGGTTAGAACTTCCAACCCGCTAACTATTTGACCGCAAATTGGGGAAGAGTGGAGGCACCCGCAATGCGACCGGCGACCCCATAACCACCGATGGAGGCATGGTAGTAATCGAAGATAAATGACTGCCGTGAGCCGCGAATGTCTACTGAGACCGTCGATTCAACGCTGCCGGCCTGCAATCCGCTCTCGCCATCCAAGGTGACGGGCGCAATCAGTACGGCGCTGAGGGGCGACCCAGCTCGGCTCGCATACGAGCCAACAGTTGACGTGAGCCGGATGTGAAGTTGGGAGCCGGGCGGAGAGACGCGATTTGTAACTGAGCTAATCGAGAACAGGAGGCTCAGCAGCGCGGGCGTTATGTCCTACAGCATTCTTGCGACAGGTGCTCGTCTGCGCGTGTTCGTATCAACATTGTTACGACTCAGGTGCCGTGACGGCGCGGCACCTGGCATGCTGGTTTATCACGCAGCTCAGTCCGGCGCGCCGAAATCCTCGCCGCAATCCTCTAACATCACCTTGGGACCATAAGCGGGGCTCCGAATCGTCGCTGAAGGCGCTGGCGAACGTCTTCGGACAAAACTATCGGATTGGACGTGCTTTGTGAGGCAGCCGAGAGGCCCTCGCCAGCGGCTTCGCCATTGACGGGGGTAGCCAGATAGCCGTGCAGCGCGCCAGTGCTATCAACGGCTATGCCGATGATCTGCCCCTGAGAATTGATGGAACATCCTGTGATCAGGAACAAGGGCGAATCAGCAGGAGTCAAGCTGTTGAGGTCGGTCATCACGCCGTTCCGCCAGAAATATGCGCGTGGGTTAAACTCTGCGTCCAGTGACACGCCAACCAGATCGCCTGCGTCGTTAATGCCGATGGCAAGGCTGTTGACGTCCCCGGAAAGCGTGCCGAGGTCCTGCATACCCGTAGCCTGGGTCCACAGGAAGCCATGAAAGTTTGTGTCTCCGGCCAGGTCCGAATTACCAACCACCTGACCTTTGTTATTGAGGTTTACCGCTTCAATTCCATTGCCGTGCCCCGTCCCGCCGAGCGTGCCGAGGTCGGTCACCGTACCTGCTTGCCAGAGCAAGGCGTGAAGCGGCGAAAGATTGACCAGGGTAATCGTGCCGAAGGTTGTGCAATTGCCCGAAGCGCCAACCACCTGGCCGCTGTCGTTGATCGCGAAGGCGACTCCGTCGGGATCGCCGGCGACGGTCGGGAGTTGCTGGATCTTCCCGTTTTCCCAGACGACAGGCTCAAACTGCAGTTTTTGGGCGCCCGTAGCGGGGCAAGTCGGGTCCGTCGTGGCATTCTCCGCCATCCCAACTATTTGGCCTGCATTGTTGATGTTGTTGGCGCTGCCGTTGTTGCCCCCCAGCGTTCGGAGCGGAGTCATCACGCCACCCTGCCACAGGAACGGTAGACAGGTGGTACCTTTGGCGGGAAGCCCCAGCGCCTTGGAACCGCAAAAGTCCTCACTATTCGGGTCTAAAGTGGCGGTTTCAGCTTGGCCAACGGCTTGCCCATGCTCGTTAATGCCAAACGCTATGCTGTTCTGTCCGCCGAATGCCGGCGGGCCGAAATCCCCTCTCCAAATGTCGTACCAGAAAACAGCCTGCTCGGTGCCGTCGGGAAAAAGCGCGTCTCCGCTGACCAAGCCATTATTGGTTATCACGAACGGCTGGCCAGCCGCTGAGCCTACGGGACCGAGATCCCGGACGGTATAGCGTGGGGCTGGCTGTGCTATTGCAAGCGCGGCGAGCAAGCTGCTCGCGGCAATCAAAGTCACGATTGATTTCATATGTCCCTCCATTTAGAAAAGGCGCAGAATGCGTCCGGAAACTATCATCCACAGGCGCTATAATTCAGCCGATAGACAATGCAGAACGCGAAGCAAGAGTGCGACGACGTGAGCACCCTGCTCCGTGCCTGGAGTGAGGGTGATCACAGGGCACTCGAAAAGCTGACCCCCATCGTCTATGACGAACTGCATCGCCTGGCAAGCCGCTACATGAAGCGCGAGCGTCCCGGCCACAGCCTGCAGACCACAGCTTTAGTGAATGAGGCCTATATGCGCCTGGTGGATTACAAGCGCATGCAGTGGCAGAATCGCGCTCATTTTTTCGCAGTTTCGGCCCAGTTAATGCGGCGTATTCTGGTTGAACGTGCGCGGCGGCATAATTTGAAACGCGGGGATGGCGTGCCGCACGTTTCCTTGGAAGAGGCTTCCATGGTAGGGGGCGGCCGGGGCCGGGATCTGGTAGCGCTCGATGACGCGATGAACGCGCTGGCACGGCTCGATCCGCGCAAAGTGCAGGTGGTGGAAATGCGCTTCTTTGGCGGACTCAGCGTGGAAGAGACGGCCGAAGTGCTCAAAGTCTCGCCTGTCACCGTGATGCGCGATTGGAGCACTGCCAAGGCCTGGCTCTATCGCGAAATAACCGGCGGGCCCGAAATAACCGGGGGCGCGAGTTGACCGGCGAGATACTCGATGGATTCTGAACGGTGGAAACAAGTCGATAGCTTGCTGCAGGCGGTGCTGGAGCGTCCGCCTGAGGAGCGCGATGAGTTTCTGCGGGGCGCGTCCGCTGGCGACGAGGCGCTGGAGCGGGAAGTCCGGTCGCTGCTGGCCTCGCAGCGAGCGGCAGGCAGCTTCCTGGAGAGTCCGGCGATCGAACTGGCCGCGAGGGAGCTAGGCGGCCAGAGCCCGCGCGAGCAAACGCAAGCAGCAAGCGATCTCCCGATCGGCCGGACCGTCTCCCACTACCGCCTGGCCGGAAAGCTGGGCGACGGCGGGATGGGCGTGGTCTACAAGGCCGAGGATCTCGAGCTGGGCCGTTTTGTGGCCCTGAAATTCCTGTCCGAAGAGTTGGCTCGAGATACGCAGTCTCTGGAACGCCTCCGCCGCGAGGCGCGGGCGGCCTCGTCTCTCAATCACCCCAACATCTGCACCATTCACGAGATCGGAAGAACGGACGAACGGTCCTTCATCGTCATGGAGTTCCTGGATGGAACTACCCTGAAGCATCGCATCATATCTTCGGCCGGGGGCCGCTCACTAGAAATCGAAACCCTGGTTTCGCTAGCGATCGAAATCGCCGACGCATTGGAGGCGGCGCACGCCGCCGGCATTATCCATCGCGATATCAAACCGGCGAATATCTTCGTCACCAAACGCGGTCACGCCAAGATTCTCGACTTTGGATTGGCGAAGGTGAGTTCCGTCCACGACCATCGCGCAGAGAGCGGAACGGCGGGCCCGACCATCACCCTGGAAGAAGACCTGACCAGCCCTGGAGGCGTAGTGGGGACCGTGTCGTACATGTCGCCCGAGCAAGTCCGGGCGAAACCTTTGGACCCGCGCACTGATTTATTCTCGTTTGGCGTGGTGCTGTATGAAATGGCTACCGGCAAGCTGCCATTTCGCGGGGCAAGTTCGGCGGTCATTTTCGATTCCATCCTCAACCGCGCTCCGGCTCCTGCGGTGCGACTGAATCCGGACTTGCCGGCGGAATTAGAGCGCATCATCGACAAGTGCCTTGAAAAAGATCGCGACCTGCGCTATCGGCACGCTTCGGAAATTCGCGCCGACTTGCAGCGCCTGAAGCGGGACACGTCGACACCATTGTCGACGCAGCACGCAAGAGTGCATGCGCCACAAAGCTGGAAGGTGATGGTCCCGGTTGCAGGGATTTTGGCGGCGTTTTTCGTGGCCGGTTACTTCTATTTTCACCGCACGCCCAAACTTACGGATAAGGACACCATTGTCCTCGCTGATTTCGTAAACACGACCGGCGATGCCGTATTTGACGGAACGCTGCGCCAGGGGCTCGCCATCCAACTTGAGCAATCGCCCTTTCTGAAAATCATGGACGACGAGCAGGTACAACAGGACCTGCGGTTGATGAGCGTTGCTCCCGCGAGCCATATCACAAACCAGATCGCACATGACATCTGCGTGCGGGACGGAGCGGCGGCCACGATCGACGGCACCATCGCCAGCCTGGGTAAGAACTACGTCATCACGCTACAGGCAACGACTTGCCGGGGCGGCGCCACGCTGGCTCGGGAACAGATTCAAGCGGGCGACAAAGAGCACGTGTTGAACGCGTTGGGAACCGCCGCCACGGCCATGCGCGCCAAGCTGGGAGAATCGCTCAACTCGATCGAGAAGTTGAATCGTCCGCTCGAGCAAGCGACCACTCCATCGCTCGAAGCTCTCCAGAGCTACACCGCGGGTTCTTCCGAGATGGAACAGGACCAATTTCTGGCCGCTGTCCCGTTGTTTGAGCGCGCCATTGCACTCGATCCAAATTTCGCGATGGCTTACTTCATGCTCGGCGTCGCATTCAACAATGCCGGGGACATAGAGCGCAGCCGGGAATACACACAAAAAGCTTTCGGTTTGATCGACCGGGTTTCCGAGTATGAGCGGGACCTCATTGCGGCTACCTACTACTCATATGATGGCCAGTCTGACAAAGCGATTGACGCGAATCGGTTGGGTATCCAGAACTATCCCCGCTATTGGGGATTCCATAACGGGGTGAGTGTCGAGTACATAGACCGGGGGCAATTCGAAGAGGGGCTCAAGGAGGGTCAGGCAGCGACTGGGCTACAGGCCAACGTTGAGCCTCCGTACCGGCGCCAACTGGACGCCTACATATGCCTGGATCGGCTCGCCGAGGCGAAGCAATTAGCGCAGACACTGCGGGCGCAGGGACTCGGCGGAGCGAGGATCCACCAGCGGTTCCTCGAAATCGCTTACGTCGAGGGCGATGATGCGGCCGCTGCGCGAGAGATTCAATGGTTCGCAGGCAAGCCGGCGGAGTACCTCAGCTTCGGTTTGCAGGCGGCCAATCGGAATGTCCATGGCCAGCGTCGTGAGGCAAGCAAATTGTACCAGCGAGCCGCGGAAACCGCGCAGCGCCAGGGGCTCCGGAACGCCGCCGCCGAATTTGAAGAGGCCGATGCGCGTGCCGACGCGCTGTCGGGTAATTGCCAGGCCGTGCCGCGACTAGGGCGTCCTGCGCTGGCACTGGCCATGTGCGGCGATGCGGCCCAAGCGGAGAAGCTTGCCGGGGAGACTTCCAAGCTGTTTCCAAACGGAACCCTCTGGAATGCGGTGCAGCTACCCGCGATTCGCGCTGCGATCGCGCTCCAGCACGATCAGCCAGCCAAAGCCGTGGAGCTGCTGGCATCCGCCTCGCCATACGAGCGTGCTTACCCCGATGCGGCGTACCTGAGGGGCTTGGCTTACCTGGGCCTCCGTAAAGGCGCTGAGGCAGCGGGTGAGTTCGAAAAGATCCTGAATCACAAAGGCTCCAATTGGGGCAGTGCCTGGCAACACCCCTATTGGGGACAGTTCTATTCGCTTTCCTATCTGGGCGTGGCCCGCGCCTCCGCGCTGGCGGGCGACACGGCGAAGGCCGGAAGAGCTTACCAGGACTTCTTTACCCTCTGGAAAGACGCCGACCCCGACATCCCGATCCTCAAGCAAGCCAAGGCGGAATACGCCAAGTTGCAGTGAGCCACGAATGACAACCCTTGCTAGCGTTGGCCGCGAGGACCGCTAATGGACTCTGAACGGTGGAAACAGGTCGATAGCTTGCTGCAGGCGGCGCTGGAGCGTCCGCCTGAGGAGCGCGATGAGTTTCTGCGGGAGGCCTCCGCGGGCGACGAGGCGCTGGAGCGGGAAGTCCGGTCGCTGCTTGCCTCGCAGCTGGAGGCAGGCAGCTTCCTGGAGAGCCCGGCGATTGACATGGCCGCGCAGGCCATCGCTCTTCAGAAAGACAGACCCGCGACGGTCGGCCTCTTTACCGGACAGATCATTTCCCATTACCGCATTGTCGAGAAATTGGGCGCTGGCGGAATGGGCGTGGTGTACAAGGCTGAAGACATCCGCCTGCGCCGGTTCGTGGCTCTCAAGTTCCTACCGGATGAAGTCGCCCAAGACTCTCGGGCACTCGGCCGTTTCCAGCGCGAGGCGCGGGCCGCATCTGCTTTGAACCATGCCAATATTTGCACGATTCATGACGTGGAAGAACATAACCACCGGCCGGTGATTGTTATGGAGTGGCTGGAGGGGGAAACCTTAAAGCAGAGAATCCGCCGGGGGCCAATTCCAACAGATGAACTTTTGGATTGGTGCATCCAGACATCCGATGCTTTGGAGGCTGCCCACGCAAAGGGAATCATCCACCGGGATATCAAACCCGCGAATCTCTTCGTCACCAAAGGCGGTCAGGCGAAGATTCTCGACTTTGGATTGGCGAGTATGGATTCCGTCCTCGATCGTGGCGCCGAGGGCGGGACGGCGGGACCTACGCTCACCCTCGAAGAAGAACTGACCAGCCCTGGAGGCGTGGTGGGGACGGTGTCGTACATGTCGCCGGAGCAAGTCCGAGCGAAACCTTTAGATCCGCGCACGGATTTATTCTCGTTCGGCGTGGTGCTGTACGAAATGGCTACCGGCAAGCTGCCATTTCGCGGGGATAGTTCGGCAATAGTTTTCGATTCCATTCTCAACCGCGCGCCTGTGCCTGCAGTACGACTGAATCCCGACTTGCCGGAGGAACTAGAGCGCATCATCGGCAAGTGCCTAGAAAAAGATCGCAATCTGCGCTACCAGCACGCTTCGGAAATTCGAGCCGACCTGCAACGCCTGAAGCGGGATTCATCGACACGAGTGTCGACGCAGCACGCAAGAGTGCGTGCGCCACTACGCTGGAAGGTGATGGTCCCGGTTGCCGCAATTTTGCTGGCGTTTTTAAGCTACTTCTATTTGCACCGGACGCCAAAACTCACGGACAGGGACACCATTGTCCTGGCGGACTTCGTGAACACGACCGGCGATCCGCTGTTTGACGGAACTCTGCGGCAAGGATTGGCGGTACAGCTCGAGCAGTCGCCGTTCCTGAGCCTGGTATCCGATCAGCGAATCCGGCGGACGCTCGGTCTAATGGGTCAGCCCCCAAGTGCGCGACTGACTCCGGAGCTCGCTCGAGAAATCTGTGAGCGAAACGGTAGCGCCGCAGTTCTGGATGGTTCCATCGCAAGTCTCGGGACTCAGTTTGTATTGGGGTTGCGCGCCCAAAACTGCCACAGCGGAGACGTCCTCGACGAGGAGCAGGCGCAAGCCGGCAAAAAAGAAGACGTCCTGAAAGCTCTAAGTCAAATTGCCAGTAAGTTCAGAACCCGAGTCGGAGAGTCGCTCGCAACGGTCGAAAAGCACGACACTCCGCTGGCCGAGGCCACCACGGCGTCGCTGGATGCCTTGAAGGCCTATAGCGCCGCCGAGAGGGCTCACCTCTCGGGTGCTGCTCCCGCTCTGCCCCTTTTAAAGCGCGCCATCGAGATCGATCCCAAATTCGCGGTGGCCTATGCGTATGTCGGGCAGGTGTATGGCGAAATTGGAGAGTCTGACCTCTCGGCGGAGAGCATCAGCAAAGCCTACGAACTGCGGGACCGAGCGAGTGACCTGGAGAAGTTCTTTCTTACCCTTTCTTACGAGTTTCGAGTAACGGGAAACCTGGAAAAGGCGCAACAAACCTGCGAGTTGTGGGCACAAACTTATCCTCGCGACGTGAGGCCTCACGCATTCTTGTCGGTTATCGATCAAATCAACGGCAACTACGAAAAGTCGGTCGAAGCAGGCAGGAAATCGATCGAGATCGATTCGGATTTTGTCTTCGGGTATGCCAATCTGGCGTACGGATATCAAAAGCTTGACCGCCTGGGGGAAGACGAGAACATCTTGCAGCGAGCTTCCGACCGCAAGCTGGATCTTCCCGATTTTTTGGTCATGCGATACGACATTGCCTTTTTGAGAGGTGACCAGGCGGGAATGGAGCGACAAGTGGTCCTGGGTCAGGGAAAATCGGGAGCACAAGACATGATCGCCGACAGAGAGAGTTTTGTCCTGGCGTATTCCGGCCACTTGCAACAGGCCAGGACAATGTCACGGCGTGCGTCGGACTTGGCTCAGCAAGCCGGCCAGCGGGAAAGTGCGGCTCTGTGGGAGACCGGAGCGGCCCTGCAAGAAGCTTTTTTTGGGAATAAGCGTGAGGCAAGCCGGAGCGCAATGGCCGCGGTCAAGCTTTCCAAGGACCGGGAAGTGGAGTATGGCGCCGCCTTTGCGCTGGCCCTTTCGGGAGACTCTTCGGGGTCTCAAACACTCGCAAATGATCTGGAAAAGCGCTTCGGAGAGGATACTTCAGTCAGATTCAATTACTTGCCAGCGCTTCGCGCACTTCTCAACCCTAATGAGCCTTCCAAGGCTATCGAACTGCTACAAATTGCCACTCCATATGAACTAGGCACGCCGCGTAGCAGCATACATGGGTTTTTCGGGGCCCTTTATCCGGTCTATGTGCGTGGACTGGCCTATCTGACTGCACACCAAGGCGCCGAAGCGGCGGCGGAATTCCAGAAGATTCTCGATCATCGCGGGATCGTGGCCAGCGACCCTATAGGCGCACTGGCGCACTTGCAACTTGGCAGAGCGCTGGCTATGTCGGAAGATCGGGTAAAGGCGAAAGCCGCGTACCAGGATTTCCTCACGCTCTGGAAGGACGCCGATCGCGACATTCCAGTCCTCCAGCAAGCCCGCGCGGAATACGCCAAGTTGCAGTAATTCATTTTCACGGAGAGCGACCCACTCACCTCACTAAGTCGCGCCCGCCACCGCCACCTGATACTCTGAAAACTAGCAGGAATGCGAATCCGTTCCGTCCAAGCACACTTACTCTCCTATCCCTTGCCCGAGCCGATGAAGGTCAACCATCATGGCGGCGAGCAGACTATCGTCAAACGCGACGCCATGCTCGTTCGGGTCGAGGCCGACGATGGACTAGTCGGTTACGGTCCGGCGCCGGCCACCGAGCAAGCCAAGGGCGCCATCGACAAAGTGATTGCCCCCTTTCTCAGCGGACGAACCTTGGCGGATCCGGACGCGTTGCGCGTGCAATTCCTCGAAGAGACCGGCCGCAATTCCGAACTTCAAAGGTTTTACTGCGCCGTCGAAATTGCGCTCTACGATCTGATCGGCAAAGAGCGCGGCCTGCCGGTCTCGGAATTGCTGGGCGGCCGGATGCGCGATCGCATTCGGCTCTACGGCAGCGCCGGGATGCACATGACACCGGAAGAACATGCCGCGGAGGCGCTAGCCATTTCTCAACTCGGATTTCGCGCCTACAAAATGCACTCCGGGCTGGGGCCTGACCAGGATCTCGAGACCATTCGCCGGATGCGCGAGGCGGTGGGACCGGATTTCGACCTCATCGTCGACGCTCACACCTGGTGGCAGATTGGCGATTTGAATTACCTCGAAGCCACCATCGACAAATTAGCCGAGCAACTGGGCGAATACAACATCGCGTGGCTGGAGGAACCCCTTCCGCCCGGCCATCACGAAGGCTACCGCCGTCTCAAGGAACTGGATTTAGTCGCGCTAGCGAGCGGCGTACACGAGCCCGACGAACCGAGCTTTTTGGATCTCATCTTGGCCGGCGTCGACTATTTGCAGTTAGACCTGGTTTCACAGGGCGGTTATGCCACGGCGCGCCGCATGCTACGGGAAGTCTCGCGCGCGGGATTGAGATTCGCATTCCACAGTTGGGGAACGGCGCTGGAGGTGATCGCGGCCGCGCACTTGGGAGCCTGCTGGCCGGACCAGGTGGTCGAATGGCTGGAGTACCCTTGCTATTCCACGCCATCCCAGGCAGGAATGTATCCTTTTCCGCTGGCGGGGGAAGTGTTGAAGGCACCTCTCCAACTCGATAATGGCGATCTGATTCTGCCGAAGGGTCCGGGACTGGGCGTCGAGGTGGATGAAAGTGTTGTAGGGCGTTACCCTTGGATCCCCGGACCTTGGTCTATGGTTCGCACCGATTCAAAGCCTCCTGGCGTGGCGGGTTCACGAGGCGCCAATCGCCAGGCATCGTGATGGATGTAACCGGATTGGTCGCCAGCGCCGGCACCGCCGCGGTCTGCACATCGGCGGGAGTGTTAGCCTATGCAGTCCGCGTACCGTCATCCTCTTTGCTAGCGCCCTCAGTGTATAAAGGCGCCGGCGCCCGGCCCGCGATTGCGCTTACCTTTGACGACGGACCGAGCGAGTCCACTCCCGAAGTGCTGGAGATCCTGGCCCAGCACGGAGCGCCGGCCACTTTCTTTCAGTGCGGCGCCAACGTCCGCCGTCTGCCGCAGGTTTCGCGCGAGGTGGCCGTCCGAGGGCATGAGATCGGCAATCACACCGATACGCATCCGAAACTGTATTTTCAATCGGCCCGTTTCATCTACGGTGAGCTGGCTCGCGCGCAAGAGACCATCGAGCAAACCACCGGAATCCGGCCGCGGCTGTTCCGCGCACCCTACGGCGCGCGCTGGTTCGGATTGCGCCAGGCCCAGGAGCGACTCGGGCTGCTGGGGGTAGCGTGGACTACGCTCGCGCTGGACTGGAAATGGCCAGAGCGGCGTGTAATTCAACGCCTTCTGAACGGATCGGGGAAGGGCGCGATTTTTTGCCTGCACGACGGCCGCAGGCTCGAATCCAGACCGGATATCCGCGCCACCCTGGGAGCTTTGCGCGCAGTTCTGCCAGAATTGATTCAGCAAGGTTTTCATTTCGAAAAGGTGACCGACATCTTATGTCCCACGCGGAACTGACCGAGCGAGTCAGAGGCATCATTGCCACGGCCCAGCATCTTCCTCCAGAGAAGGTTACGGCCGACAGCACCTTCGCGGAGCTCGGCATCGATTCATTGGACGGGATCAACATTCTTTTCGCGGTGGAAAACGAGTTCAACATAAATATTCCCGACGACGCAGCGCAGAACATCAAATCGGTGCGCGATGTCGTGGATGGGATCGCCAAGTTACTCGAAAGTGGCCAGGGAGGCCAAACGGCCGTAAGGGCCTGACATGCAGCAGCGCGTGGTGGTGACGGGCGCCGGCGTCCTATGCGCGCTGGGGCATAACTGTGGCGAGTTTTGGCGGGCGCTCGCCGCCGGCCGGCCGGGCATCCGGCCCCTTCAGGCGGTCGATCGCGGGCTGCTTCGATTTCAAAACGGCGCGGAAGTTCAGGGTTTCGATGCATCGCGGCATTTCGAAGAAAAAGAAATAGGGCTGCTCGATCGCTTTGCGCAATTCGGCGTGGTGGCGGCGCGACAGGCGATCGCCCAGGCCGGCATCGAATGGACCGCTGAGCTGCGCGAAAATACCGCGATCATCACCGGCAGTTGCGTGGGCGGCCAAAGTACCGAGGACGAAGGGTTCGTCAATCTTTACCGCAAGAATATTCCGCGAGTAAATCCTTTGACGATCCCGCGCACCATGGAGAATGCGGCCGCCAGCCGGATCTCGCTCGAAACGGGCGTGGTGGGCCCGACCTATACGGTATCGACCGCTTGCTCATCGGCTAATCATGCCATCGGGCAGGCGTTCTGGATGGTGCGGAGCGGCGCTGTTCGCATGGCCATCACCGGTGGAAGCGAGGCGGTTTTCAGTCTCGGCTTTCTGAAAGCCTGGGAGGCGATGCGCGTGGTCTCGCCCGATACCTGCCGTCCATTTTCCAAAGATCGGCGCGGCCTGATTTTGGGGGAAGGAGGCGCCATGCTGGTGCTGGAGCCGCTCGAAGCGGCGCGGGCTCGCGGCGCGAAAATCTACGGCGAGATCACCGGCTTCGGGATGTCGTCGGATGCTTACCACATTACCCAGCCTTCCCCCGATGGCGCGGCCCGAGCCATGCGAACCGCCCTCCGCGATGCCGCGGTTCAGCGGGAAGAAATCGGCTACATCAACGCGCACGGCACCGCCACGCAAGCCAACGACGCCACCGAGACGGCCGCGATCCGCCAAATGTTCGGCCCGCATGCCGATCGGCTGGCGGTCAGTTCCACCAAATCGATGCACGGTCATACGTTGGGTGCGGCTGGAGCGATCGAGGCGGTGGCCACGTTGCTCTCTCTGTGCAACGGCGTCCTTCCCCCGACCGCCAACTTCACCGAGCCCGACCCGGCCTGCGATCTGGATGTGATCCCGAATCAAGCGCGCCAGATGCAGGTGGAGTGCGCCCTGTCGAACTCGTTCGCTTTCGGCGGATTGAACGCTGTTCTCGCCTTTCGCCGCGCGCCCTAAGGTCCAGAAACTAGAAACCAGAAACCAACCAGCTATCATGGTTCTTGGGTGATATGCTCGCAGCCTCCCCGGAAACTCGTCTTCGCACGCGTGTCTTTGCTCTAATCACGATTCTGGTCTCACTAGCAGGCTTGGGATGGGCGTTGCATGGGGTTGTTTGGAGCGAGCTAGGAGAAGAGATCCGCGAGCTGGACTGGCGCTGGATCGCCGTCGGCGCCCTGGCCGACCTGTTAGCTTATGTGATTCAGGGCTGGCGCTGGAGCCTGATGCTACGGCCGCTTGGTCCGGTATCGATCTGGAGCGCTACGCGGGCGATCTTTGTCGGACTGTTCGCTAACGAAGTTCTGCCGCTGCGCGGTGGCGAATTGATTCGATGCTTCCTGGTCACCCGTTGGAGCGAGATTCCGATTTCGGTGACGCTGGCTTCGGCTGTGATCGAGCGCATCTTCGATGGCCTGTTGTTGATTGCCGGGCTGTTCTTCTCGTTCCGGTATCTACAGCACTTCCCCCTGAACCATGGCCAAGCTCGCGCGCTCGGTCTGCTGACCGATGGCGCTATTTTTCTCGGAATATTTATTCTGGTCTGTGGTGCGGTGCTGGCGGTCGCGATGTACTGGCGCGAACAGGCGCTCGAAGTGATCCTGGATTCACGGATGTTTGGTTGGGCGCATGTCTTTATTGAGGATCTGCACCGCATCGGTCATTCGCGTTATCTCTACCTATCCGCGCTGGTCAGCATTCCCCATCTGCTGATGCAGGCAGTGCCGATTTACGCGGTAATGCAGGCTTACGGACTGGACGAGGCCTCGTGGAAAGGCGCTGCCACGTTAATGATTCTCTTGCGGCTAGGCTCGGTGGCGCCGCAGGCTCCCGGGAATGTGGGCCTCTTCCAGGTCCTCTCTACCCTGGGTTTGACGCTGTTCGGCGTTCAACAGGCTATGGCCCGACGGTTCACGCTGATCCTGTGGGGGATGGTTACGCTTCCACTGCTGATCGTCGGTTTCTTCGCTCTGGTCGCCACCGGCGCCAGGATGGGAGAGATCCACCGGGAGGCGCGGGCCGAAATGCGAGCGCGCCAGAATGAATTGGCCCGGCCTTAGAAGCAGCGCGAATTCCACCGTCGACCCTCGAGACCAAATCCGATTCCTGGATTCGCGGAATTCGCGTGATTCACGGACACGGGGCCTCGATCTATCTCCGTTTTTCCTTTATTTTCATAGAGTAGGAAATGGCAGTAGTTTTGCACTCCCTTAGATCGATCAGCGAGCTGGCGCGACCTGATCAATGCAACTAGAGGGAGGAACAATGAAGACAGCAAAGCGGCATGCGTTACGGCTGATTTCTAAGCCTTCCTCGACGCGCGAAGGCCTCCGCCGGCTAAAGGCCCGCATCGAGGCTGCCCTCCGCAATGCTCCGAACCTCTACAGGGCCGCAGGGACGGCGATCGATTCGGGGGCTTTGCAGAATCTCGAAGAAGAATTGAAACAGATTTCAGCCGTGCACAAGCTGGTTTGGTACGCGGTTAGCGCCCATTTAACGAATCAACACTCCCGGACGCGCGGTGGCCGCTTGGCGGCTAACGGTCCGGGAAAGGAGTCATGAAATGAAGAACTTAGCGGAGATAAAAAGACGAACTAGCTCACGGATTCCGGAGAACCAGACGGGGCTAGCATTGCTGGATGCGACCGTGACTGGAAAGCAAGCGAAGGAACTTGAGGAAAAACTTCATCGCCTCGTCATAGGGCAGGAAGAGGCAATCCACGAGATCGTTCGGACTTATCAGACTTATGTCGCCGGGCTCTCACCGGAGGGCCGACCGATTGGAAACTTCCTGTTCCTCGGGCCTACGGGTACCGGGAAGACACGGGCAGTGGAGGCGACCGCCGAGGCGCTGCTCGGCAATCCGCGGGCTGTCATTAAGATCGATTGCGGCGAGTTTCAGCACAGTCATGAAATCGCCAAATTAATCGGCTCTCCTCCGGGTTATCTTGGCCATCGAGAAACGCACGCTCTTCTCTCCCAGGAAGCGCTCAATCAATATCACACGGATTCTGTGAAGCTCAGTTTCGTGCTGTTCGATGAAATCGAGAAGGCGAGTGACGCCCTCTGGAATCTGCTCCTCGGGATCCTGGACAAAGCTACGCTGACCTTGGGTGATAACCGCAAAGTGGACTTTTCGAACGCGTTGATTTTCATGACCAGCAATATCGGTGCTGCTGAGATGAGTTCGCTCGTCAGTCCGAAGCTAGGTTTCCATGTTTCGGCGCCGGACGATAGTAATTGCGCGCCCACACTGGCGGCCAAAGTGTCGCGCACCGGCATAGAAGCGGCGCGCCGTAAGTTCACACCGGAGTTTCTCAATCGTCTGGACAAAATCGTCGTGTTCAGGTCTCTGGGCGATGAGGAACTAAACAGAATCATTGATATCGAGCTCGAACGCGTGCAACATCGCGTCCAAACGGCTACCGCCGGTAAGCCTTTTCTTATAAATGTGACGGATAGTGCCAAAAAGTTGCTCCTGACCCAGGGTATCGACCTCAGATATGGCGCCCGCCCCCTAAAGCGCGCTATCGAACGACTGCTCGTCCATCCGCTCTCGAATCTTATGGCAAGCGGCCAGATTCAGCACCATGATCGGATTCGTGTCACACATAACGGCGAATCTCCGTCCTTAACATTCTTCCGTGAAACAGAGACCTGGGAGACTTGGAAAACCAATGGGGTTGCTGCGGCGTGAGTGGTGCGCCAAGAGCTGGGCTCGGCAGACGTCTTTAAGAAATCCAGTACGTCCCAAACCCGATCTAGACGCTGGAAGGAATGGAAGGATTGAACCGAAAGCCAACAATGACAACGAACTGCAGAATCGATCGAGTCGTTAGCTCTGAAAATCTCGTGGTGTTGTTTGTAAGTGGTTGTGTTACAGGGGAACATGTCGACATGCTCCGGGACGTACTGGGACAGGAATCGGGCAGCTTCGCCATCGATCTCAGAAACGTTCTTCTAGTCGACCGAGAAGCCGTGAAACTCCTTGCTCTCGGCGAGGCCAACGGAACGGAACTCAGGAATTGTCCGCCTTATGTCCGTGAATGGGTCACGAGAGAGAGGGCGGAAGCGGATGGGCGCCGGCTGCAAGGGCTACAAGGAAGTGAGGAAATCGAACATGCATGATACGAACCGTGGCGGCCTGTACCGTCATTCGGACAATGGTAGGTCGAAGGTTGCTACAGAGAGACCCCCGGCGATCCCTGGCCTCGCTGGATCTAGTCCCAACTTTCTGGCGGCAGTTAGGAGAGCCTTATGATGAGCGCGGCATCCCTTAGTTTTGATGTGCCCAACCCTTTCACAGAAGATGTTACCAGCCGGGCTAGTACGGGCATCGACAGAGGTATGAACGAAGAAACGCTCGATCTTCGCGACGAGGTTCTGTCGAGGACCATGTTCGAGGAGATTGTAGGTTCATCCGAGGCGATCCTGAGCGTGACCGCGCAGGTGATGAGAGTCGCTCCAAGCGATGCCACTGTTCTGATCACCGGTGAGAGTGGCACGGGAAAAGAGTTGATCGCTCGCGCGATTCACAAGAGATCGCGTAGATCCCGGTCGGTTTTCACAAGGATGAATTGCGCTGTCACTCCACCGTCGCTGATGGCGGCCGAGCTCTTCGGCTACGAGAAAGGCGCCTTCACCGGCGCCAATCAGCGGCATGCCGGGCGTTTCGAAGTCGCCAACCACGGGACGATTTTTCTCGATGAGATCGGTGAGATGCCGAGCGAAACCCAGGTCGCTTTGTTGCGGGTGCTTCAGGAACGCGAATTCGAGCGCGTTGGAGGCACTCAAAGCATTCCAGTCGACGTACGGGTAATTGCCGCTACAAACTGCGATCTGCCAGCGGCAGTTCGTTCCGGGAAGTTTCGTCTGGATCTGTTCTACCGCTTGAACGTCTTTCCAATCCATGTCCCGCCTCTGCGCGAGCGCCCGGAAGACACTATATTGCTCGCCAAGTATTTCATCGAACGCTACGCTGCTAAAGAGGGCAAAAGGATTCGAAGGGTAGAAAAGCGCACAGTGGAGGTTCTAGAAAGCTATCACTGGCCTGGCAATATCCGGGAGCTCCAAAATGTCATCGAACGAGCCATGATCCTGTGCGACTCGGACACATTCTTTGTGGAAGAGGCGTGGTTGCAGCCGGAAGCAGAGCCTTGGGTCGGCCTGCAGCCGTCTCTGATTAACCAGGAACGAGAACTCATCGAAGCGGCGCTTGCGGAAACCCGCGGCCGCATTTCGGGACCTCATGGAGCTGCCACGAAGCTCCGGATGCCGCGAACAACCTTGGAATCCAGAATCAAGAGCCTACGCATTAACAAACACCGTTATCGGCCGGATGCGGGCGAGTTTTCGCCGAACTTGTGACCGCCAAGATCGGGAAGCGCCTGGGACGCCAAGCACTGCGAGAAGTGGAAGCCTCGTGGTGCGAATGGCGCGAGAGAACACCGGCCGGGGATACGACCGCATCGTCGGAGCACTGATGAGTTTGGGTCACCGCTTCTCAGATTAAACGGCGGGGAGCATCTGCGCGGGCGCGGTTTGGCGACCTACTATGTGTTGTTCTTCCTTCATTTGGAAAGCCGCCGCGGCAGCGTGGAGGGGATCACCAGACATCCGGATCAAGAGTGGATGGAACAGATCGCCCGCAGCGCGACCCAGGAGACCTGGGTGTATCGTGACACGAAGTTCGGCGCATCGCTTCGGTCAGTGCTGGCGGCAGGCGATGTGAAGAGCCTGGCGCTTCCCACCCGCGCCGGATGAATTCGTTGACCGTGGGGGTTTCAGCGCGCCGAAGCGTTTGTCCGTAAGAGCTCCACACCATGCGTGACGCTTGCGATCCGCAGACGCCCCGCTGTGAGCACAGACTGACCGATCGTACGATCGTTTGCTTCGGCGCACAGGAAGCCCACGTGGATCCATATCAGAAGGGGGGCCGATAGGAGCCGTAAGCCGAGGACATTTTCGCCCCCTGGCCAGCCATCAAAATTGGCTGCCACGGAACCGCGCGGCTCGCGATTCGACGAGAATTCAGCATTTGACGAGCGACCGACTGGAGCGGTTCTGCGAAAGTCATTGAAAGCAAAGTTGATGACCGCATTTTATTCTGGAAAGCCAAGTGCCCTAAAGCACGGCAATGGACTACGCACCGATCGAAAACGAAAAACGACTTGAGGAGCGTGCAGCAGCCGAGGGGTTCCTGGAATCGCCGGGCGAAGATTCCTTCCGCCCCGTGTTCCGGATCTTTCGTCCTCAACTGGTCTCGTTCTTTCGCGCGCGCGGCTGCGAGCTCGCCCTCAGCGAGGACCTCGCTCAGGATGTCATGTTTACGGTCTACCGCAAAGCGGATCAACTTCGCGACCGCACCCGGTTTCGAGGCTGGCTTTTCAAGATCGCTCGAAGCGTCCTGTGCCGTCATTATGGAAACCGTTCCCGCGAAGTTGAGACGATCGACCTGGAAAATGTGGCCGATCAACTGGTCGCCTCGACTCATGCGCCTGCGGGACCACCGGCGTTCGAATTTCTCCATTGGATGCAATTCCTCGACACTCGCGAGCAAGAGGCGTTGAGGCTGCGTTTCATCGAGGAGTGGGAGTATCACGAGATCGCCGCGGCGAAAGCGATTCCGATCGGGACGGTACAGTGGCGTGTTTTTAACGCAAAAAAGAAGCTTGCGCCACATCTGAGACGGCGACACAACGCCGCTCGCCTGGCGGCTTAAAGATCGATGCGCGTTCACCGATCGGGAATCATCAAGGCGCTGTCGATTGTGCTGGTGGGCCTGTACCATGAGCGCGCCTCGGGGCAATGTTCGGGCATCGTAAGCAATCCGAGCGAAGCTTCCTTATGCACGAGCAATGCGATACCGGATGCGAAGGTCGCTGCCATAGATACGCAGCACCGATACTCGCTCGCGGAGTTGATCGACGTCGGAGAACGAAACAATCCGCAAACCAGGGCGACATGGGAGCGGGCGAAACAACAGGCGAAGCTGCTGGGGATTGAGAGAAGCGAGTATTTTCCGGTCTTGGCCGCGACCGTTTTATTCGGAGATCAACGAGTGGCGGAGCCCTTCCCCAAGCCTTTGTCGCCGGTCGGCTATTCGGTAGTTGATTTGCCTCTGGTTCAACCCGAAATTGAGCTGCAATATCTGCTGTTCGATTTCGGGGGACGCAAGGCGCGTGTGGATGCCGCGAAGGCGGAGGCACTGGCAGTGGGAGCGCAGTTTATCAAGACCAATCAGGATATCGCTTTTGCAATTTCGAACGATTATTACGCGCTCGTCACTGCGCAAGAACGTCTGCAAGCCGCAACGGACACACTCAAGACTGCACAGACGACGCAGGATGCCGCGGAAGCGAGGCTGGCGAATGGCCGCGCGACGCTGCCTGACGTGCTCAATGCACGCGCGCAGACTGCGCAGGCCGTTTTCGATCTTGAACAAGCGGATGGCGACGAGAAGATCGCCCGGGTGACGCTGACGGAAGTGATCGGGGTCGAGCCAACGCCAGAGATCTCGATCGATGGCGAGCGAAACGCGCCGTTACCCCGGGCGCTCACTCTCCCGATCGACCAGTTGATTTCACGGGCGTTTGCGGATCGTCCGGATCTAATGGCGCAGATGCTGGAGATTCGTAAAACGGACGATGACATTCGCAATGCCGAGTCTGCCTACTGGCCAAAAATCACGTTGTCGGCGAACGTCGCTCAGACGGCGGTCTGGCCAAGGGAGGTTACGCCTCCGGCCCAGCTGGGAAATATAAACAAGCCGACATGGGCCGCCGCGGTCAATGTGGAGTGGACCATCTTCGACGGGGGCGCGCGGAGGAACCGGAAGGAGCTGGCGGAATCCGGCAAGCGCCAGGCGCTCGACGAGCTCAGGGATAAACGCGATCAGGCGCAAAGAGAGGTGTGGAGCAGCTACATCGCCTTTCGCACCGCGTTAAGACAGCAGGAGGCCGCAGTTGCGCTGCTTAGCGCCGCGGAGACTTCCTATTCCGCGTCTTTGGATGCCTATAACTACGGAGTGAAGAATCTGGTGGATGTTGTCACCGCGGAAACACAGTTGGCATTGGCGCGTCTTTCATCGGTTTCCGCGCGAGCGCGAGTATTTACCGAAGCGGTGCGCCTCGAATCGGTGACCGGTAATCTGCTGCGGAATCTACCTTCCGCGACCACGACTCAAGGGAAGTGACTATGAGAAGACTGCTGGTGATGAATACCCTCGCGATTTGTAGCCTTTGCTCCGGATGCAGCCGTGCGCCTTCTGTGTCCATCATCGGCTCATTCTTTCCAATATGGATGATCTGTATCGTCGCGGGTGTGGTCGCGGCTTTTATCGCGCGGGCCGTGCTGGTTCGCAGCGGTCTGGAGCACCACGTGGGGCCAGTTTGGCTGTTCTATCCCTCGACCGTCACTCTGTGCGCCTGCACGTTATGGGAGGTCTTCTTTCGATGAATAGCACGCCACCCGATGTAACACGCAAAATCATTGGAGGCTTACTCCGGCTGACGGTGATCGGAGGAGCTGTGATCGCGTCGCTGATGGTCGTTTACGATACCGATAAAGAACCTCGCACGGACGACGCGAGTGTCAGAGCAAACTTCATCGCGATCGCACCGGAAGTGGGCGGACGCTTGACCAAGCTGCCTGTCAAGGACAACGCGTTCGTAAAAAAAGGCGATCTGCTGTTCGAGATCGATCCGCGCGATTACCAGTACGCCCTTCAGCAGGCCCTGTCGGATCAGAACAACCTGGAGCAGAGAATTATCGACACGCGCAGAAAAATCGCCGCCGAGAATAGCGCCGTGGAAGCGGCCGGAGCGACGGTGCGCACATCCGAGACAGCCATCAAGACAGCGAGTAGCGCAGTGGAAATGGCGAAGGCAGCGGTCGCGCGCGCGCAGGCCAATGTCGCCACTACGAACGCCCATCTTTCTTATGCGATCAACGATCTTCATCGCCTTCAGCCGCTACTGACCAAGCAGTATGTCACGGTGGATCAGGTCGATCAGTCCGATACGGCGGTTCGAGTAGCGAGAGGCGAATACGAGCAGGCTCAGGCCGCACTCGCAGAGGCGCAGTCTCAGCAGACGCAGGCGGAATTACGCCAAAGCCAGGCGAGCGACCAATCGCTCGAGTCAAAAGCGCGGCTTGGGCAGGCGGTTCATGTTGTCGACACGCTGGATATTCTCGAATCGCAGCGACCCGGGTTGACGGCGAGAGTGGAACGCGCCCGTCTGGATCTGGAGAGAAGCCGCGTGGTCTCGCCATTCGATGCTTATGTGACAAACCTGAATATCTCCGAAGGAGCCTACGCGCACCCGGGTTCGCCGATGTTTACCTTGATCGACGCCAGAACCTGGTGGGTGATCGCGAATTATCGCGAGGGTAAGATTCGGAACATCCATCTGGGCTCCAAGGTCGATGTTTATCTTATGGGCCATCCCGACCGGAAGTTTGATGGGGTTGTTCAGAGCCTGGGCTACGGCGTGTTCCCAGAGGACGGAAATGTAGCCGACGGTTTGCCAAATATCGAAAGGACACTTAACTGGGTCCATCTCTCCACCCGGTTTCCGGTTCGTATTCTGATACAGAATCCCGATCCCACGCTGTTCCGAATCGGCGCGACCGCTCTGACCATCGTGAGGTGAACCAGTGCCGCCGCGATCGTGGTTCCAGGATTGGCGAGAGGATCTTCAGGCGAGCCCTGGCCGCGTGGAGAGTATGCTGCGAATCGTGTTCGCTTCGGTGGTTGTACTCGTCCTGATGATGGTTCTCCGGGTGCCGAACGTTGCTTATGCGCTGTATGTCGTCTTTGTCGTCAGCAATGAGAACCCCGCGTTGAGCTTACGAACTGGCGTCGCGTCGCTGCTGACCGTGGCTGTTACGCTCTCGATCGCATTCGGCGTTGTGATTTTGACCGATAACGATCCGCTAGCGCGTGTGATGACTCTGGCAGTGATGACGTTCCTCGCCGGAATGATCGCGACGGTCACGACTGTTCCAGCTCTGGGTCCGATCTGGGGACTCATTTACGGAGTCGGCATCGGTATTTGGGAGAAGCATGCTCCCGCGGACCGGCTGGTGAAGAGTTCTCTCTGGCTCGTCGCCGCGTTCGCCATAGGGATCGTGGTGCCGGTTGCGGTCTCGTACCTTTTTTCGATGCGCTCACCGGCCGATCGGTTGGCAGGGCATCTGCGGCTACGATATCGGGCGCTCGCGGCGATGTTTTCGGCATACGCGGCCGACGACGCAACGGATCAGCAACGACGGGCGGCTGCTCAGTCTGTCTCACGACTCGCCGCAGAGGGACACAGAGCAATGCTCGAACTCTATCGGCAGATCGCCGATCGTAATCTTCCGAGCGGCAGTCTCCCGGCGGCGGTCCCGCTTCAGATCATTAGCGTCGCTGAGTTGATGGACACCTCGGCGGCTTTTGGCCTTCAGGCAGAGAGTCCCGATATGGATTTGCAATTGCGTTGCAGGGTGATTGCGCAACAGTGTGGACATCTTGCGCGTGAACTTCGACCGAACCCGGAAGCCGTCTTCAAATCCGGAGACTCTGTTCCGCTCACACATCTCGAACGGGTCGAGAGGATCCTGCACTCGCTCCAATCGATGGGATCTGATGGCGGCAAACTTGCCGAACTTGAGGCGTTGCCGTCCAAACACGTTCCATTATTGATCCCCGGCGCCGCTTCGAATCCAGTCAATGTGGCTTTTGCGCTCAAAATCGGCTTGTGCGCAACGATTTGTTACCTCATCTACCACGCGGTCGACTGGCCCGGGATTTCAACTTCGGTAACTACGGTGATGGTTACCGGATTGGTGACCAGCGGCGCCATGAAGCAGAAGCTGGCCTTCAGGCTGCTCGGGGCAAGCATCGGCGGGCTCTTGGGTCTCGGCGCGGAAGTATTTTTGTTCCCGTTCATGGATTCGATTACGTCGTTGGTGATGATGGTCGGCGCGGTTGCGTTTCTCTCGGCATGGATCGGAGCCGGTCCACGATTTAATTATGTGGGATTGCAAATTGCTTTTGCATTTTACTTTGTATCGCTTTCAGGATTTAGTGCGCCGACCGAACTGGCCCCGGCACGCGACCGGTTAGCTGGAATCATGCTGGCCTTGATCGTCATGTGGTTTGTCTTCGATCAGATTTGGCCGGTTCGCTCGGTCGCGGAGATGCGCCGCGTGGTTGCTTCGGTTCTGAGAGACGCCTCGCGCGTGGTTGCCCTAATCGATCGCCGGCTGTCGGGCGCCGGTTATGCAAGAGAATCGGGGGTTTTGCGGGATCGGCTGGCGAAAGATCTTTCGATGGTCCGGACACTGAATGAAGCGGCCCGATATGAGTTCGGTCTCGACGGCGAGCGCCAGATCCGCGTAGCCGACAAGCTCATGCAGATGTCGATGACCACGGTGGCACTCGCTTGGAATCACGCCGTATACCTGGGCGAGCCGGACGAAGGCGATTCCCGGAGCCGGCCTGCGCCGGTCAGTCTGCGCCGAGCGGTTGAACAAGGTCTGTCGTCGATCGCTGACGCCATCGAGGAAAAGCATTCCACCGATGCGGAGCGCCTTGTGGCCGATGAATCGGAATCCGAATACGTCAGGTTAACGATAGCCCGGTACAACGAGCTTCAATCGTTGTCTCTTTCCTTCGATTCGATCGACTGAAGCGCGGTACCCGCGGCCTAACGGCTCCATCGCCAGTCGAAATGACGCCGGTTCTTTCAGTCTTGACGTTCCAGGATTGGCCGACGGTTGCTTTACCGGCTCGCCCGGCCGCGAGCGTGGTGCTGGACACCTGTTGTTTTAGCCGCTGAAGCTGTTGCTCAAGAGATTCAGATTGGTGGGCAAAGCCGACCGACGCGGCCACCAAGAAGCCGCCGGACAAGAGATTTGTTGGTCGCGCGAGGAAGAACGACCCTACTTAACCACGGCAAGGCCGGATTCACAGCCCTTGAAGCTGTATCTGTTGATTCCGAGCTTTCTGATCTTCGAGTCGAGTGTCGTCCTGGGAATCCTCAGCTTCGCCGCTGCTCCGGATGGTCCCGCTACCAAGCCGCGGCTATCTCTGAGAGCGTTCTCGATCATCGTCTTCTCTCGCTTTGCAAGAACATCAGTAAATGGAAGGGTGAACGGCCGCCTCTCTTGTGGCACGAGCCACGACTCGTCGACGGAAAACTGTTCGCCGTCGCACGTGATTACAGCCCGCTCAATTATGTTTTGCAGTTCACGGATGTTTCCCGGCCATTCATATGCCCGGAACAGATCCAGAGTCCGCCTGCTTATCGACGAAATCTGCTTCCCCAGACTGCGCGCGCTGCGATAAATCAGATGTTCCGCTAGCAACGGAATGTCATCGATGCGCTCTCGCAGTGCGGGAAGGCGAATCGGAAAAACGTTGAGCCGGTACAAGAGATCTTGCCGAAACGCACCTTCACTTACGGCCGAATTCAAATCCCGGTTCGTGGCCGCGAGCACGCGCACATCCGTCGAAATGGTCTGCGTTCCGCCCAGCCGCTCGAATTCCCGCTCCTGGAGCACGCGCAGCAAGGCCACCTGTGCATCGCGCGGCAGCTCGCCGACTTCGTCCAAGAAGATCGTTCCGCCGTTCGCGCATTCGAAGCGCCCCAAACGGCGCTGCAGGGCGCCTGTAAATGCTCCCTTCTCATGCCCGAAGAGCTCCGAGATGAGAAGCGAGGGTTCAATTGCCCCGCAGTTCAAACGAACAAAGGGACGTGAAGCACGCTTCGATCGGTTGTGAATGGCTCGGGCAACCAGCTCCTTGCCGGTGCCCGTCTCGCCGAGAATCAATACCGTGGCATCCGTGGGAGCAACCTTCGAGATTTGCGCAAGCACATGGCGCAGCGGTTCGGACGAGCCGACAATTCCTTCAAAAAAAGGGGCGCAGGCCGCATCAGAGCTGATGAGAGTGGACTCGTCACGGTTGGAAATGATGAATTCACTAGCGTGAGAGAATGAGCTTATCGGGATAATGTTTATCGCATTAGCGTGCATATAGAGTGCTCCAGAAGAGTGATCATTTGCTTAATAAATATTGAACCGGATTGCTCTCGGACAAAACCCCCGTTCGAGCAACCCGCCGGCTAATTCGTGGTACCCGGGGACACTCCGGAGCGAAATTGCCACTCGAAAGGGGCTCTAAACTAGCGCTCGGGGCCGCGAAAATCAATGCGCCTCCATCCGAACAGACGGGCATCCAGCGACCATACGCCTGGGCCGATCATAGCGAGCGCGACGCCTACACTCGCGAGCAGGATATTTCTCCAGGGATCGTCAGACTTGGTAATGGAACTCCACAGCGCGAATGCGGCGATCAGGCATCCGGACACGGGTGTCCACAAACCCGCTAATAAAAGGAGTCCGCCGATCACCGCTGCGAAATCCAGAATTGCAGGTTGGATTGATTGCGCCGCTGGCACGCCTGAAAGTCCCAACGCAAGGGCCACGCTTCCGGCGACGATGCGCAGGATCAGAAGGCCGGCACCAGGCCAACCTTCGGCGAATGTTGAAAAAAGGCGTCGCAAGAGACCCCCTTCTGAGGGTCTCAGATTGTGGCTTTGGAATATAGCCACGATTGGGTTTCCTCGCTACTCTTTCGGGCAGCATTTGAACCCGCGGCGGGATCTTAGGATTGGATAATCCCGCGCTTTACGCCGATCATCGCCGCGTGAGTCCGGTCATTCGCGCCTAATTTGGAAAGAATGCTCTTGACCCGGCCTTTCACCGTGTCTTCAGTGATCGAAAGTTGGTCGGCCACCTGCTTGTTCGCATTCCCGGCTGCGATCAGCCGCAGCACATCGATTTCGCCCGGCGTCAAAGCATCACTCGTCGCGTGCTCAGCCAACTCGAAGGATGCCTCGGCGGAGAGCGTCTTTTTCCCGGCATGCACGGCGCGGATCGTTTCCAAAAGCTCTTTGTCCAGTAGCGTTTTGAGCAGGTAGCCTCGGGCGCCGACTCTCATCGCGCGCAAAACCTGCACGTCGCCGGCGTAGGTGGTCAGCATGATGATTCGTGCGTCCGGAAATTCCGAGCGGATCGCGATCATCGCGTCCAGACCATTCATCTCCGGCATCTGCAAATCCATCAAAGTGACATCGGGCCGGTGCGCCTGGTACTGTTCGACGGCTTCGCGCCCATTGGACGCTTCGGCAACCAGTTTCATATCGGGGTGATTCGCGAGGATCATGGCGATACCCTTCCGCAAAAGCGCATGATCATCGACGGCGAGGATCCGAATGGGATTGGGAAGAGAGTTCATGAGAGTATTCGACGTAGCTTGGCAAGGAGATTCGCGGCTCTAAACGCGAACGGCCTGGAATCGGATCCTTTCGCGTAGGCGATCGAAGCCTGGACCGTTAACTCGACTTCGGTTCCGGAACCGAGCTCACTCCAGAAGACGAGTTTTCCGCCCACTAATTTGGCCCGTTCGTGCATACCGTTGATTCCATAGTGTCCGTCGCGACCGTTCTGAAAAATCTTCGGGTCGATTCCTTTTCCGTTGTCGCGAACCCGCAACCGCAGTTCGCGCGCGTTATACGAGATCTCAACTTCGATGCGCTGGGCGCGTGCGTGGACGAATGCGTTGCGCACAGCTTCGATCGCGACGCGGCCGATTTCGCTGCCGACGATCGGAGCCAGACTTCGGGTTGCGCCCTCGACATTGACATGGAAATCGGGAGAAGCCGGCTCGTTATAATGCGCGGCGAGTTCTCGGCCGAGCTTGCCGATGCTTCTTTCCAGGTCCCCACCCTCATAGCGGGAGGACCGCAAACCCTCGACAGCATTGCGGCCCTCGGTGATCGCTTGCCTAGCATGCTCTATCGCGGTTTCAAGCGCGTCCCGTGCTTCGACCGGACGATTCGGCAGCAGGTAGGTGACGGAATGAAAATTCAGCAGAAGCGACTGAAGGCTCTGGAGGAGCGTGTCGTGCAAGTCGCGGGCGATACGTGTGCGCTCGCTGACCCGCTCCTCCGTTCGGAGTCTGAAGTGATGCGCGAGCTGGCGCAGCCGAAACTGATAGAGCATCGCCAGCGTGATGAGGAACGCGAGCAGGCATGTCGCCTGAAACCAGCGCGTCTGATAGTAGGCCGCGGCTACTCTGAAATCCAGCGAAGCGCCCGTCTGGTCCCAAACGCCGCTATTGCGGCTGGCGCTTACCAGGAACCGGTAATTTCCCGGCTGGAGGTCATTATAGAACGCTTGCCTTCGAGTCCCCGCGTCCGTCCAACCATGATCCCGACCCTCCAGCATGTAGCGGAAGCGCAGTTTTGCGGGCGCGGCAATATTGAGCGCGGTGTATTCGATTTCCAGATCGCGAACGAGCGGCGGCAAGGCCGGGCGATCCTTCTTATCAGACGTAAAACTGTGGATGAGGCCGTCTGCTCTAAGTTGTTCGATGTACACAGGCGGAGGCGACGCGTCCAACGGAAGGCGGGCTGGATCGATGGAACTGAGGCCCTCCAACGGGAAAAACCATAATTTGCCGTCCGACGATTTGGTGACGTGAGGACTAAATCCGCCGGCGTTCGCGCGAGCCCGCAGCCCATCCGAGTTGTCAAAAACCGCCGGATGCATTCGCACCGGGGCGTTCTTGTCCCTTTCGATGGCAGCGGCACATGCATCCAATTCGGAACGAGAGATCCGCACCAGGCCGCAGGCCGTGTAGATCCAGACAGACTGGAAATCGTCTTCGATGGTCCAGTGAATCCTGTCGCATGGCAACCCCTGTTTCGTTGTAAACGTGACCAGGCGGCCGTTTTTTAGCCGGCCCAGACCACCCTCCGTGGTAACCCAAAGCGTGCCGTCAGATTCAACTCGAAAATCATTGATGCGCGCCTCGGCCAGTCCGTCCGCGGATTTGTACGATCTGACGACGCGGCCGTCCTGTAAATAGAGCAGGCCGCCTCCAAAGAATCCAACCCACATTCCGCCTTTCACTGGATCTGCAGCGAGCGCATCCGCAAACCCGCGTTCACCGAGCTGACTCCAGGTGGTCTGCTGCACGGTGCCGTCCTCTTGCCAGCGAAAAAGGCCGCGGTCCTGGTGGGCGAACCATATGTTCCCAGCCCGGTCGCTGACGATCGAGTGCACTCGTCCTCCGGGGATGCCACGCACCGGCACAAAGCGGCCGTTTTCGAAGTATCGGACCGCGCTAAGCGTCGACACCCAGATTCTCCCCTTGACGTCCTCGTAAAGCGATCCTGAACCTTGCTGCAGGAATCCGTTCACTGCCGACGTGCTCGCCGCTCCGCCCGGCGCTACCGGCGCAAGAGTGTTGCCGTGCTCTCGATACACCGTGACCACCCTGTTCTTCAGCCGGCTCAACCCATCGAGGGTGCGCATCCAGATGCTCCCGTCCCTGGCAGCAAGCACGGAGACGACGCGCGCGCTCCATAATCCGTCGCGCTCGGTATACGTCTGGACGGGTGTTTCGCTGAACCGGTCGAGTCCGTTGAAACCGCCCACCCAGATGTTCCCGTCGCGATCCTCGAAAATTGCGGTGATGTCTTCGCCCGAGAGCCCTTCGGACCGCGCAAAAATCTCGGTTCTGCCCTGGTGAATGTGCACCAGGCCGCGACCCGTGGTTCCGACCCAGAGACCGCCATCGCGATCACGAAGCATTCTACGTATATGAAACTCCCGCGTTGCCGCCGGCAGCCGGGAGAGCACTTCCACATGATCACCGACGATGCGGTTGATTGCGCCTCCCTTGGCGATCAGTAGCGCGCCATCATCGTCCTCGGTCAGAGCGTCGAACCCACTTTCCCCCGGCAGGGAATAAAATTTGGGCGGCCCAGGACTCCATCGCCACACGCCATCAGCGGTTCCCAGCCATATGTTCTCCTTGTGATCCCGGTATGCGTTTCCTACCATGCTGCCAAAATTCGCATATCTTTCGTCAAACGGGACGCAGCCTTTTCCGATCGCGCACAGCGTGGCTTTGGTCGCGGACGCCCCGCCGGCCCATACATTGCCGGCGCCATCCTCCACTAGGCCGAAAATTGTTTCCCCCTCGAACTCGGGGTAGTGGCGAACGTCGGGAGTTCCTCTTCCTGCCTTCATGCTGGCGAGGCCTCTGGCCGTGCCGAACCATAGAGTTCCGTCACGCCCGGCCATCAGACTCCGAATCTGCGTGGCCGGAAGCAACTGGCCGATCGGCCACTCGACGGCCTTCACGCCGTCGAAGCGCACCAGCCCAAACTCCGTACCGAGCCACAGAAATCCGTCTGGCGTCTGAGCGATGGAGTGAACCGCTCCTTTAAAAAATCCCTCGTCAAGCCTCCAGGAAGTATGCGCGTACTGGCTGATATCCAGCGAAGGATTCAGTGCAAACGTACACGGCGCGACCAGCGCGGCAGCGAGAACGGCAGCAGCGCTTCGTCCGAGAGGTCTGCGGCTGGGCTCCATGTCTATATCGAAAGAATCCTGGTCACGTCCTAGAAGATAAACTTCACCGCCAGTTGGATCTGTCTGGAAGTGGTCGAAGTCGTGGTCAACAAGCCGGCCGTTGTGACCGGCGAAAACGTTTGCGTGAAAATTTGGGCAGCGGTTCTGTTCGGAACGGCGAAGTTCGTATGGTTGAACCCGTTGAACAATTCCGCCCGGAATTGGATATTGACTTGCTCGTTGCGAACGTAATTGTTCTTGAAGATCGCCAGATCGAGATTGGTAAGGCCGGGTCCGATGGCGATATTCCGTCCGCTGTCGCCCAATCTTGTGGCTGGCTGCGGCGCGGCGAAACACTGTGTTTTGATGTAGTGGATCGGGTTGCCGGAATTCACGGGATGATTGCATCCCGGCAGATTCAGGCGGTCAGGAAAGTCGAAGGCCGCGGCATTATTCATTCCTAGTGGATCGCCGCCAATGACGGGCGTGAACGGCAACCCGCTGGCGGCACGGAAAATTCCGCTTAGTTGCCATTGATCGGTCGCCCATCTGGTAAAACCTTGCGCGGAGGTTCGGCGCGGGAGCCGCCAGGTGGCATTGATTACGAGATTTTGAAGGACGTTGAAATCCGAAAGTCCGCGCCCAAGGGACGGGTCAAAGATAAATGAGCCGACGATTGAGTTGTTGAAGTTCGCAACAGCGTTGGAAGAGGAGCTGTCGTCAATGCTTTTCGAGAACGTGTAGGCTCCCGCGATGCGGATGCCCTTGTGTTCCCACGTGATCCCTGCATTGCCGGCCTCATAAACGTTTGAGGAAAGCCAAGCGAGCGCGTTGATCGCGCCGACGTTCGGATTCAGACGAGCGCCACTGCCGCGAGCTACAGGCCAGATCAGGCCTTCTGCCGTTTGTTCGGGAAGCACCATATTGGCGTCGGTCGTTCGCAGCGGCTGGTGAAGCCCGTGCTGGCCCGAATAGCTGATTGTTGCGATCATGCCGCCCGCCAACTGGCGCTGAATTGTCAGATTCCACTGCTCGACATAGGAACGCTTCGGATCAGGCTGCACCCAGGCGTAGCCGAGACTATTTGGAATAAGCAAGGGCAATGCTCCGGTTGGAAACGATCCTTGCGGCAGAGTCGTCAGTGATCCCGTCTGATAAAAGGGAGCTTCATTGATCGCGAGCAGCTCGAACTGATAGGTCAGAGGCAGCGCGTCGTAGATTCCGAACCCGCCGCGAACGGCAGTCTTTCCATTTCGAAATGGATCCCATGCGAAGCCGATGCGCGGCGAGAAATCCCGCAGGGTCGGATTCCGAAAATAAGGAGAGCCAAGTGTTGGAGTCGCGGCGTTAAGCGAGTCGAGATTGCTCAACCTTCCGTATTTTTCAGTAGGCACCGTTGCCATCTCATAGCGAAGGCCGAGATTCAGAGTCAGATTCGGCAACACTCGATAATCATCGCGGATGTAGAAGGCTGGAATCGATTGGCGCAGGTAGATCACCGGACTCTTCCCAGGGATCGTTGAGTGGAAGCTTTGAGGCTGGTCCGTAAGGAAGGCTTGCAATGAACCGAAAGCGAAAACACCGTCTGGGTTGGCGTTGCCGATTTCATTGAAATCGATGCGCTCCAGCGCAAGCCCGAACTCGAGCGAATGAGCACCGTGTGTGTAAAAGAGATCGTCGTAGAGCTGCCAACTGGTGAAGTGAAAGTCATTCTCTCCAAGAGAGCCGACGCCGCCACCGACCGGAGTTAAGCCGGTGATAGTAATTCCGCCGACCGGCGTGTTGGGAAGAAATCCGAGCGACGTGTCGGTCGCAAGGGGATTGACCACGCCGGCCTGAATCGGCGCTTCCGAAATGTCGCGGTTCATCCCCGCACGAAAAATGTTTAAGAGATTCGGCTGGAAGACATGTGTCTCTTCGATCGACGCGAAGCGGGATTGCGAGCTTTGGCCCGTGATCACGAAATCAGTCGCATCCGGCGAGGTTGTGCGCGAATTCGAGACGAGAAAGCTGCCGTGTATCGAGTCGCGATCCGAGAAGGTATGGTCCACGCGTCCGGTTTCGAAATTCAGCGTTGTATTGGCCGCCGAAACAAAAGAATAAATTCCTGTATCGCCGGATACGGGTCCATTCGGAAGCGGAAAGATCTGGAGATAGGGCGCCACCTTCGAGGCGATCATAACTTTGCCGCTGACAAGCTGCCCAGTGCGAGCCCCGGCCGATGGGACGGTCGTGATGGTTGTGGAACTGAGGTCTTGACGCAAGCCCTCATAGTTGAAGAAGAAAAAAGTCCGGCTCCCGCGTAGCGGGCCCCCAGCCGTGGCGCCGAACTGATTACGCTTGAATGGCGGTACTTGGGAACCATCGAAGAAATTTCGAGCGTCCAAAGCGCTATTCCGCAAGAACTCGTATGCGGAGCCGTGAAAGTTATTGGAGCCGGCTCGCGTCAATGCGTTGATCACTCCACCCGACGTCTTCCCATAGTCAGCGGACGGGATTGCAGTGACGACAGAAAATTCCTGTATCGCCTCGGTTCCTAGGACAGATCCGACCACGTTGCCCGGTCCGTTTCCGGTGAAATCATTGATGCTGACGCCGTCCAAGCGGTAGTTGTTCTGTTGAGGACGGCTGCCGCCCACCGCCATCTCGGCTCCCCAACCGCGGTCCTCACGGCCGTTGCTTCCCGAGGCGATCGCCGTTTGTGCCTCGATCGTATGGACGCCCGGCTCAAGAGCGGCCAGCAACGTCCAGTCGCGGCCGTTCAAGGGCAGGTCACGAATGGTCTGCTCACCGACAACGTTGGTCAAGGTGGAAGACGTTAACGAGACTTCCTGTGACTGCGCCGCGACCTCCACTGAGCTTGCAACGGTGCCGACTGTGAGTTCGAAGTCCACCAGGAGCTGTTCACCTACGGCCACAACAAGATTTTTCTTTGTGAAATCGCCGAAACCGACGTGGGAGACCACAGCGTTGTAGAGCCCGGGCGCCAGGTTCGGAAAACTATAGAAACCCCTCTCATTCGTTTTCAGTGAGCGCGCCTCTTCCGTTGACTGGTTCTCGATAGTCACCAAGGCATCTTGAACTGCGCCGCCGAGAGGATCGAACGCCCGGCCGCTGATACCGCCTCCGCTTATTTGAGCGTACGCAGATAACTCTGTCACGATAATAACCATCACCGAAACGCCTACTCTCATAGTCCAGCCGGTACTCTTATTGTGTCCTGCGAAACGATCGCGGACATCCCACTTTTGAGCTATTCCAGCCTCACCCCTCTTAAGATTTGGGTGGGGGCAGCCCCCTGTGAAACCCGAACGATGGCGCAAAATTGAAGAGTCGTACGACCTTGCGCGCGAGTGCGGGTTGGCAGCCCTCAGCGGGCCCGACTTGGATGTCCGCTGCGAAGTGGAGAGGCTTCTCGCGCGCGACTAGGGCAACGATTTCCCCGATCCCCTACCGAGCAAGTTCGTCTGGCAGCGGTTTTGGTAAAAAGGTAAGGGAAATGATCGAAGCCGGCCTCACGGAGACCGAAGGGCGGGTTTCAGGTCCCTTGGGTGCCGATGGAAAGCTCGGAATACCGCGGGCAAGACTCGAATCGAAGGTCAGAAGTCTGCTAATTGACAAGCATGAGTTTAAGCGAGCCAGAGCTTAAAGCCTGTTCTTGGGAGTCGTGTTCCTAGCACATTGACCCGATCAGTTTGATGTATTTCCGTTCGCTCCCTTTGCCCCGCGCCTTTGCACCGCATGGGTCTTTTATACCGCTAGCATTAATTCGCTCCGGGCGGCAGCGGGCTGTATCCACTCTTCAATTTCAGGAAGAGCAGCCAACATGGCCGCTTCGCCGGCCTTGATCAATTGAGGGCCGCAACCAAAAGCATCCCAATCGACTCCGTGGACATTGGGAGCGATTATCAAATCCGTTTCGCTGCGCCAATTGTCTTCGGAACGGCTTTGCAGAATCTGGAAGCAGCGGTTCAGTACCTGAAACAAATTCGTGGGCGCGCTGGGTCCGCCGGTGGGCAGGTGAACCGAAATCACGTGAGTTGCGCCGAGCTGGCGGGCCAAGTCAGCCGGGATCTCCATGCTCATCGCGCCATCCACCAGGAGTCGCCCGCCGTGGCGTACCGGCTGAAACAAACCGGGATAGGAGCAACTAGCGCGGATGGCGTCGAATACCGTCCCGCTTCCGGCAAAGGGCACGGACTTACCGGTAGAAAGGTCCGTTGCGAGGACACCCAACGGGATGCGCATCTCCTCAAACCGGTAAGTCTTCAGGAGCCGTTTCAGGAACCCGTTCATACGCTCGCTACCCACTAAGCCCAGTCGGCCTGGTCTCCAGCGCCCGACGTCGCGGAAGCGCATCGAACAGCCGGCCCGCGCGATCTCGCCAGGCGGAGCCCCGCTGGCGTAGGCGGCTGCGACAATAGATCCGGCGCTGACACCGGTAACGCAGTGAATGGGGATATGGTGCTGGTCGAGGACCTTGAGGACACCAGCGTGAGCGATGCCGCGGGCGAAGCCGCCGCCCAGCGCCAGCCCGATGCGAACCGGCCGTACGTGCGATGAATGGCGGCTTTTCCCTTCGGCCGGAAGCGTAAGCTGCCGCAACCCCCGTACAAAACCGACCCGACGGGCGCCTTCAAATATCCAGCCGTGGTCCATGCCATCCCCCCGGGAATCTTAAGTAACTCCCGCTAAGAGGAGTATCGCGGCGACGTTTTTGTTTGTCGAAGAGGGGCTTGATACCGATGTGGCAGAGGCTGATTCCGAAGGTATCTCCGAATTGATCGCGGAGGGTCAGGCATTCGAGGCGGGAATTAATCGAAGGCGTGGAGAATGCGTCCGGCCCGGTGTACCGCAAACAAAACCGTCGTCACTGCCGCTCTTCTCACATGAGTGACTCTTTAGGAGGTTGCTGAAAAAGTTTCTCGCAGGTCGGAGACCTGCGCCACGTGTAGAGCTAAGTCATTGACCTGGAGTTGTGGAGCAGGTCCCCGACCTGCCAATGTGAGCTCTTGAAAGACTTTTTCAGCAACCTCTTAGAGGAGATGGAAATGAACCGTGTGAAAGCGAATGTGATCTTAGTCTTGGGCCTGGCCGCCCTCGGCGCTGTAGTTCCGCGCGCGACAGCCGACGAATGGGACCAGAAGACGGTGTTTACGTTCAGTGGCCCAGTCGAGATACCGGGCCAAGTTCTACCGGCCGGAACTTATGTTTTCAAGCTGGCCGATTCGCCGTCCAATCGGAATATCGTCCAGGTCTTCAGCAAGGACGAAAGACATCTGTTTGCCACCTTTTTGGCGATTCCCGATCACCGCCTTCAGCCGGCCGGGAAAACAATCATGACGTTCGAAGAGCGGCCCACCGGTTCTCCGGAGGCCGTCAAAGCATGGTTTTATCCCGGCGAGAATTACGGCCATGAGTTTGTTTATCCAAAACCGAAGGCGTTGGAACTTGCCAAGGTTAATAATACGCCGGTCCCATCCATGCCGGCCGAGCTTGCGGCAAACACGATGCAACCTGCCGCGACGATTCAAGAACCAAATGTCTTGGAAATGAGCAACAGTGAGTTAAAGGCGCAGACGCCTACCGAGGAGGAGGTAGAGATCACCGAAGTCTTCATGATGGTGGTAACAGATCCCACCGATCAACTGCCTGAGGAACTGCCTAAAACCGCAAGCTCCCTACCATTGGTGGGTCTGGTGGGGGTTTTGTCGTTGGCGACAGCTTTCGCTTTGAGATCAGCCTAGAGAAAATACAATCATGGACAAAATTAAGCCGCTCTTTACTGCAACCGCGACCGCTACCGGCGGACGCAATGGACATACGGAAACGAACGACGGCATAGTGAAGGCCGATCTCTCCGTACCCAAAGAAATGGGTGGGCCAGGTAAACCCAATACGGCTACGCCCGAACATTTGTTTGCTGCTGGGTACGCGGCTTGTTTTGGCGGCGCGCTTGACTTTGTCGCCAAACAGCACAAAAAGGATGCCAAACAGGCGACTGTCACGTGTGCCGTTTCAATTGGGCCACGCGATGGCGGCGGCTTTGGCCTAGCCGTAAAGATGCGCGTGGAGGACAAGAGTCTGCCGCAGGCCGACCTCGCCGCGCTCGTCCAGGAAGCACACGAAAAAATCTGCCCTTATTCCCATGCCACACGCGGCAATGTCGAGGTCGCGCTCGAAGCCGTGGGCGCTTGAAGTGAAGCACGATGCAGGGAGCTAAGCCGGAAAGTCAATTCAACATTCCTGATGCCCTCAGCTTCGAAGACGGGCCGGGCGGCTTGATTCGCGCGGTGATCTCCACGCCGGCTGCGGAAGCAGACCTATACCTGCAAGGCGCTCACGTAACCCAATGGACGCCACGTGGCCAGCGGCCTGTCCTTTTTGTCAGCCCCAAGAGTCTGTTCGAACCCGGCAAGGCGATTCGCGGTGGCGTACCCGTCATTTTCCCGTGGTTTGGCGCTCGCGGCGATGGCAGGCCTGGCCCAGCCCATGGGTTCGCCCGTAACAGCGAGTGGGTGATCGAAGGAACAAAACTCCGCAACGCCGGAAGAGTGGAGATAACGCTTGCGCTTGCACCGAACGACGTTACTCGCGGTTTCGGGTATTCCGCCTTCCACTTGCGCTTTCGCGTCACAGTCGGCTCCGATTTGGAAATGGAGCTTGAGACTCGTAATGATGCCAAGGAACCGCTTACGTGTGAAGAGGCGCTGCACACTTATTTAGCTGTCGCCGATATTCGCCAAGTCTCCGTCTCCGGGCTCGAAGGAACTGCCTACATCGACAAGACCGATGGATTTAAGCGCAAGAAGCTGGGTAACGAGCCCTTGCGGATTACCAAGGAAACTGATCAGGTGCATTTGAGCACCAAGAGTACCTGCGTCGTACACGATCCGGTGTGGAACCGCCGCATCATCGTCGAGAAGAACGGCTCCGACAGCACCGTCGTCTGGAATCCGTGGATCGACAAGACCAAGGGCATGTCCGACATGGCTCCGGACGATTGGAAGGGGATGATCTGCGTTGAAACGGCCAACGCCGCTGATAATGCCATCCATCTTCCGCCCGGGGCGTCCCACAAGCTGACGGCCTTGATCCGGGTAGAGTAGCTGGACGACCGACACGCTGGACGTAGGTGAGAGGCAGTCGCCGTTCACATTATCAGCGGCGTTCTTGTTCTACTTTTCCCCAAACCGAAAAACAACGCCGGCCGAATATCGGACGTCGTTCTGATGGCTGCCGAAGCCTCTGGTAGCGCCGCCCAGTCTGGCACTGTCGAACTGAGTCATCACGTATTCCACTTGAATGGGTTTGATCGCGATACGTTTGGTGAGGCTATAGTCCAATCCCCCACCAGCCGCGGTAGCGAAGGCATTCTGCGTTGTGGAGGTTGGACCACTCCACGCGTATCCGCCGCCGAAAAGAAACTGCACATAGGGATTTAGCCGCGAATGCCGCCAGTTGAACCGTGGTCCGAACATGTACGTCAGCAACTTCTCGTCGATTCCCGTCCTCGTGTTCGCGTAGCCACCGAAGTCGGCAACCAGCCCCAAAGTCTTGTTTAGGTTGTACTCGAAGTATCCGGATCCTCCGTTCCCAGTCCGCTGATAATCATAATTCGCCGAGTTGACGTGTAGCCACGAGTAGTTCACGCCCACTTCATACTTGGGCGTATATACCTCCTGCGCACTGGCACCTCCGTCGAAGGCAAAGATGGCAAGAATAGATGTGCACGCAAAAAGCGCTGTTTTGTGAAACATGATTTTCTCCCTAACTAAAGGAGTCGTATACTAGCAGTTTTGTTTGGGTTGCACTACTCCAACAAAGACCGCGGCGTAGAGCTCATACCCTTTGAAGACCACCGTTCTGGTTCCACGGAGAAAAGTGATGCACAAATCGAAACTGATACTTACGACCGGGCTCCTGGCTGCGATCGTGAGTCTGGCTGGGTGTGCCGGCAAGATCCGGTACCCCAGTTACTACGTTTTGAATGTTCCTGGTGTTGTACCGGCCACTCAGTCGGCGCCGATCCTCGGCTCGGTCGCAGTCCGCGAGTTTGACGCTCCCAGATTCTTGAGGGAAGGCCCAATTGCTTATCGGCCATCAGCGGAGCAACTGGATTTCTATGACTATCACCGCTGGGCCGAGGATCCGCGCCGCGTGGTGACGGCCGCGATGGTGCAGCAGATTCGCGCCCGAGGAATGTTCCAGTCCGTCGATCTGTTCGACGGCCGGGCATCTTCGGAATGTCTGCTTACGGGAACGGTTGAGCACCTGGAAGAAGTCGACCGGGGCACGAAGGTATCGATCGAAGTTACGTTATCGGCGCGACTAGTCAATTTGCGCACGGGTGAAGTGCTTTGGCAGGACACGTCGTCCCAGACAGCGAAACTAGACCAGCGCTCGGTGGCGGGCATCGTGGCGGAAATGTCCCAAGATGTGGGGAGCGCAGTCGGGCACCTGGTTTCTTCTATGCAGGATCGCCTCACGGTCGCTTCATCGTCGCAAAGCCGGTCGAACACCGAACGATAGCTAACGCGCCGCGCAAGAGACCGACGACGTCTATTTACACGCCGACCTCACGCCATTAAGCACGAAGGTCGCTGGGTTGGTAGCTGCGGTAGCGGTTTCCGACTATCAGCCCAGGAAGTTGTCCGCAAGCACACGCCGGCGTGAGCGCCGCGAAATCGGTCTACATTCCCGATATCACTGCGTACGCGTGCCACAGGTATCAGAATGACGTTCCATTTCTGGTACGGAACTTCGATACGTTGGGTATGAGTCCCTATTGGGATGCCTTCGACTCGGCAAACGCCGAGCGGCCGTACGCGAGGGCGCAGCTCAGCTTGAGCATGACCGAAGAGAATCTACCCCGGCTAAAGAGGAAGTAGCCGTCGAGATCGAGCGAAGCCATAACAATGTGGAGCGGACCAAGAATCTGGTCCGGGTAGCAAACGAAGTAGTAAAACTACGGCAGGAGAGCGGCCGATTTTCCGAACAACCGGTGCTTCTTCGGCTTCGGTGCCGGCTCAACCGCGGCCGCTTTGTCGATGGCTGCCAGCGCCAGCGGCGCCATGATGCGATAGCCCTGGCCATTGGGATGCAGACCGTCGTCGGCGATGTCGGCCTTCAGATAGCCGTCCGCATCCACCATTTGCGAGTAGTAATCGAGGTAGGTGAAATCGCGGCGCGCGCAGAATGCCTTCATCCAATCATTGAGCGCGCGAATGGTGGCGGGCGGGCGCGTCCTCGTCATTTCATAGCTCGGATTCACGTCCTTGTGATAATCACTGACCGGAAGCACGGAAGCTAGAATCACCTTGATTTGGTGGAATTCGGCCAAGTCGGCGATCGCGGTCAGATTGTCCTCGATGGTGGAAACCGGAACCCCACGCGCGATATCGTTGGTACCGCCCAGCACCAGCATGATGGCGGGCTGCAGCTTAATCACGTCCGGCTCCATGCGCCCCAGCATCTGACCGGTGATCTGGCCGCTGATCCCCCGATTGATGAAGTCGCGATCCGGGAAATATTCGTTCAGCCGCCAGCCGTCGGTAATCGAATCACCCAGCAGGACCACGCGCAGCTTGTCCGCTTGCGCCGGCGGGGTCCGCGAATCCATCTCCCCATAGCGCGCCAAATTGTCGCGATCGGGACTACGCAGCTGGCGGTCTTTCAACTCGATCAAGGCGCGAAAGTGGCTCTCGGTCCGAACCAGGGCATCGCGCAGATCGTTGAACTGTTTCTGCTCCTCGATTGAAAACGGAAAGGGCTTTGGCACCGCGTCGGATAAGGCCAGATAAGCGCGCAGGTTGGTTAGAAACGCATAATTTGAAACGGCATCGGCCGGCGTCGTCCGCACATTCGTAAAGGCCTGTCGCGCATTCTCAATAAGGGGCGCACCGGCCCGGGCGAGTTCGGGAACCGACACGGTGGTCGATTCCATGAGCTGAATCACTCGCTGATACGTATCCAACAGTTCCCTGCCCGCCAGGAGCGCTTGCCCGGATTCGGGCTGCTGCGCCGACAACGTGATCGCAAAACAGGCCAACCAAAACTTCTTCACGAGTGTTCCTCCTTCTCCAGTGCCAGGGTAATGGTGCCTATGGGAAAGCTCATCCGAATCCGAATCTCCACCGGCAACCTGCGAGCGTCGTCGCTGATCCAGATGAGCAGTTGGGCTTTGCGCGCGTACAGCACTCCGCCGAATACGAAGGCCTCATAGCGAACGGTGTTGAAAGCTCCGGCGTTGGTTTTGATCTGCTCGTTCTGTTGCGCTTCGATGCGAGCCGACGCGGACTTCTTGCCGTCGCTGACCGCCATCGTCGTGGACTGGCCTGGCTCCAACCTCAGTGTTCTGAGCTTATAAAGCGCTCCGATGATGTCGTGCGTGCACGCCGGTATTTCCGTCTCCGCCGTCTTCATGACCGTGTTCTTGATCAGATCCCGCTCGACGTAGCTGGCCTTCCCTTTCGGGTAATCGTAGATGACCTTGGTCTCGTGGTGGCGCGAACGTTCCTTGGCGTCCAGAGCGGTGCTGATGGCGCAGAAATCGCCCTGCATCTCCAGATTGTAGCTGTCATCAAGCTTGTATAGTTTGGAAACAAGACCGGTCGATTCCAGGTGCAGCTGAGAGCGATTTGGGTCCTGGGTCAGGCGCGCCTCTCCGGCGTCGATCAAACGCCACTCTACGCTGTAGACGAGCGTTTCCTGCGAGGGAAACGTCCCGGACGCTTCGTTGACCGGCTTGGATTGCGGTAGCGAGGAGGGGACGGTGGACAGGGCCAAACAGGCGCAGGCCATATGGGAAATAAACCTTCCCAGCATGAACTACGAGTGTGACAGAAAACCGGGGCTCGGGGTGTGCAGTGCACTCAAGCCCCTATTTCCTGGGCGAAATCGGTATTTGAGTGCACTGTCCCTAATTTATTCCCGTATACTCGGAGCCATATGGAGCTGCACCTGGTGGACGGCACCTATGAGCTGTTCCGGCACTTTTTCGCGGTGCCCGCCGCCGTGGATCTGAATGGCCGGGAAATCGGCGCGGTGCGCGGGGTACTGAGATCCGTGCTGTCGATGGTCGAGCATGGCGCAACGCACATCGGAGTAGCGACCGATCATGTGGTGGAGTCTTTTCGAAACGATCTGTATCACGGTTACAAAACGAGCGAGGGTGTGGCCGCCGCGCTGCTCTCCCAGTTCCCGATTCTCGAGGAAGCGCTGGAAGCTATGGGCGTTGTGGTGTGGCCCATGGTCTACTATGAAGCCGATGATGCGCTCGCTTCCGCCGCGGCCAAGGGCGCGCTGGATGATCGTGTGACACAAGTGATCATATGCACACCGGACAAGGATCTCGCGCAGTGCGTCGCCGGAACGCGAGTGGTTCAGCTCGATCGCAGGCGCAACATCTTACGCGATGAGGCCGGCGTGGTGGCCAAGTTCGGCGTGAAGCCGCAGTCGATCCCGGACTACCTGGCCGTGGTCGGCGATAGCGCCGACGGATTTCCGGGTATCCCTGGATGGGGCGAAAAGGCCGCGGCCCGGACACTGTCTGTGTATCCAAGACTCGAGGACATTCCCAAGGATTGGCGAGCGTGGCACCCCTCCATCGCCAATGCCCTCCGGCTGTCCACTTCTTTGTTCAACTCCTGGAACGATGCGCTATTGTTCCGCACGCTAGCGACTCTGCGGTTAGACGCGCCCGTCTTTGATGCTGTGGACGATCTTCTCTGGAAGGGCCCGCGCCCTAGTTTCGAAGCTCAATGCCGCGCCATGGAATCGCCGGATCTGTTCCGCCGCGCGATGTCGGCGGTTGCATCGAATGCTATTGGGCAAACTGCGGCCGGCGGCGGAAGCCCTCATGACTGAGGCTGATCTTTACGCTTTCATGGCGAAACACAAACTTGGTGTTCTCGGGACCATCGGCCAGCGCGGCACTCCCCAGTCGGCTCTGGTAGGAATCGCTGTCACGCCCCAACTTGAAATCATCTTCGACACGGTCAAGTCTTCGCGCAAGTATCCGAATCTCACCGCCCGCGCAGCCTGTTCTTTCGTGATCGGAGGCTGGGGGCCAGGCGAGCAAACCATCCAATACGAAGGAGAGGCTGACGAGCTCAAGCCACCCAACATCGAGCGATATCAGGCAACGTACTTCAACGTTTGGCCGGACGGACCCGCGCGTATGAGTTGGCCGGGGATCGTCTACTTTGTTGTTCGACCTACCTGGATTCGTTACAGCGACTTTGACCAAAACCCGCCGCTGATACGCGAGTTCACCTTCCCTAGCAATCCCTACACTTCGCCACAATCAGCGTGATGTCGTCGTACTGCTCGTGCGGGCTGAACGTCCGAACCTCATCGACAATCGATGCGATAACGGCCGGGGGAGCCAACTCGCGGTGCCGGCGCAGCGCTTCGATCAGGCGCAGCTCTCCGAACTCCTCTCCGGCATCGTTGAACGATTCCGTGATGCCGTCGGTATAGAGGGCCAGTGAATCTCCGGCGCAAAGCTGGCATTCGGCGATCGAGCAATCCCATTCTTTGAAAATTCCAACCAGCGTGGCAGTGGAACCGAGCCTCTCCACGGTGCCGTCGTGCCGGAGGATCAAGGCCGGGAGGTGGCCACAGTTCACGTAGCGCAAGCGACGCGCTTGGTCGTCGTATTCGGCAAAAAAAAGTGTGGCGAACGAACTCTCGCTGGTATTCTCGTAGAAGAGCCGATTCACCGAGCACAACAAACGCTCCAGATCGTCCAGCGCGATCGCGCATTGGCTGCGCAGGTTGGCCTGCAGATTCGCCATTAAGAGCGCAGCGGCGATTCCCTTCCCTGAAATGTCTCCGATCACCAGCCCAAAACGGCCCCGGCCGAGATCGAGAATATCGTGGTAATCGCCGCCTACCTGCCGCGCCTGGATGCAGGAGCCCGCATAATCCAGCGTTGCCATGGGCGGCAGCATCTGGGGAAACAGCCGGGCTTGCACTTGCTTTGCAATTTCTAATTCCTGTGTGGCGCGGCGTTCTGCTTCCATCCTCTCGGTGACCCGCCGGCGTTCCGCTTCGATTTCGCGCGTTATAAAGTCGAAGCCCACCAGCGAGAAAGAATTTCCATCGAGATCTTTGAAGCGCGTGAATACTCCGCCCCAAACCGTCGACTCGTCTTCAGACTCCCGCCTCACGCGCCGCAGCCGCGGTGTAAACCCAAACAGAACTCCACGACGGCGCCATTCGTAATACTGGGCAATCACATCCTCGGTAACCAGAATAATCCCGGTCGGCCGTCCGATCAGCTTATACTCTTTCGAGTCGGGCTCCGGCGCCACGAGCGTGAGAACCGCGGTCCCATCGGGAGGCGCGACCGCTACCCAGCGTTCACCGGACTGAAGCCGTGCATCGAAAGCCACATGGAACCCTAGCTGGTCAACGTAGAATCGCAGGCTTCGATCCTGATCCCGCACGAAAACGTTAACAGCATGCAGCCCCAGAAACATGGTTTCACTGCTTGTTTACATCGATCATGTTGTCATCCGAAATCCGGTCAATCAGCTTATTGTAGGGATCGATGCCCGCCAGAGTGGGCTGTTGATCGACGGTGATCACAAAGGTCTTGTGTTCCTCGTTGAACTTTTCCTTCCTGAGATAGAGCGGCTTTTCCTCATCCTTCTTGCCGCTGAATACGCCGATCTCGATGTAATCGTTCAGCGGCATGCGGGTCTCCGCTCCGTTGCCATCGGCTTGCGATTTACGGGCCTGCACTTCCAGCGTCACCTTGTATTTTCCATCGCTAGTCTTCTGCGACGTGGCGGAGATGGCTTTGTTGTCGTAAAGCACGATGCGATTGAAGCTGTCGTCGACCAGGTACTGCAGCTCGGGCGGCGTTTGCGCGCGGATCGCGTCCACCAGCAGTCGCGTATCGGGATAGGGCTCGTCGATGGCCTCGGCATCGCGCGTATTGTCGTGTGTATCCACCTGATTGTTGGCGTTGGCATAGCGGTACTGCATCAGGAAGTTATGCAGCGCAAGATTGAGCTTGTCTTCGCCAATGTAATCGGCTAGCGTGTAAAGCACCTGCCCGCCCTTCTGGTACCAGACGTAGGGCTCGCGCTGCACCACGGCGAGTGGCGGTTCATGACGGATCTCTCCGGCGCGCCCGCGCAGATACCGATCCAGCTCATGGCGGAGGTAGCGATGCATGAGATCGCGGCCATACTTGTGCGCCATCACTTGCAGGGCTGAATATTCAGCCAGGCTCTCCGACATCATGTTGGAACCTTCCACGTCGGCGCCGATGAGCTGATGCGCCCACCATTGGTGCCCCAGCTCGTGAGCGGTGACAAAGTAAGTGATGTCGATGTCGGTCGGCTTCAGGACGCGGCCGATGAAGCCGATGGCTTCCGAATACGGGATGGTGTTGCTGAAAGACTGGGCGAAAGTGCGGTAGCGCGGAAACTCCAGGATGCGGAATTGGCTGTACTGATAGCCGCTATAGACGCGCTGATAGTAGTCGAGGCCGGCGCGCGTGCTAGCCAGCATGTCGTCGAGGTCGTAAGTGTGGGCGGGATCGTAGTAGACCTCCAGCGCCACGTCACCGTTGATCCCGTGATAGATCTCTTTCCGGACCTGATAGCGGGCCGAGATGTAGGCGAAGAAATCGAGGATGTGCGTCGAGCCCATGCTGTATTCGAAATAGCGGCGGCCATTCGACTGCCAATCGCGCTGCAGGTATCCGGGCGCGAGCGCGATCTGATCCGCCGACGTGCTGACCACAGTGTGATAAGTAATCCAATCCGACTCGCGCGGAAATATATTGTTCAGCGAATGGACGCGATCGCCGCGATGGGCCATTTCTTCGAGAGCTGGAAGGTGCTCTTCGCGCCGGCGCCGAGGATCGTCCAGTTCGACGCCGTTATTGTAGCCGACATAGGGCACGTAATCGGCATCAAAGAACGTGCCGTTATAAGCAAACTCGGGAAGCTCGTTACCATCGCGAAAGCCTCGCGTCTGATGCCCTATATCGCAGGTGAGAATCAGAGTTTCGCCTGGACGGAGAGGCTGATCGAGAGCGTAGATGGAATACATGTTTCGCGCTGCGGAGCTAACCAGATGGAAAGGGCGATCGACATGCACGTTGCTGACGGACTGTTTCTGATCCGTGAGATGAATCTGCGCGATCGGCTGCATGGTCTTGTTCTGAAGCGTCATGCGGACGTTCCCATCGAAGGAGCGGCGCTCAGGATAAATGTTGACACTGGCGTCCACGGCCGTGACCTTGGGCTGGAGCAGGTTTTCGTACTGCTTGAACTGGCGTTCGTAGTCGGCCTGGATAACGCGGCGCGTCTTCGAGTTGAGGTACTCGTTGAGGACGTGCGTGTTGTAGAAGTACCAGGAGCCCGCGCCTACGGCAACCAGCGCGAAAATCACAGCAAACGGCGCCAGCCGGGGAGCGCGTTGCCAGGCGAGTCGTGCGCGAGCCCCCAGGGACTCCTCGGCTCCCCGCCGCGACAAAGCCACGGAAATCACACCCAGAACAGCCGCGATCGCCAACCAATAAGTGATCGACCAGAAGAGCGCGGGAACGAAGTGGCCGTAGCCGTTCATGTCGGAATAGGTATAGGGAGGGATCTGGCCGACCAGATAAAGCGTGTTCTCCCAACCGAAACTAAAGAGGATCGGCATGAGCACAAAAATTCCGATCACGATGCCGTGGCCCACAAACTTGTTCGACACCACGGTCTGGATGAAGAGCGCCAGAAGCGCGAACATCAAGATCTGCGGGAAGGTCAGTATATAAAGCTCTTTGAAGTATTGGAGCAGCTCGTAATGGTAGTAACCGGCGATAGTCTGCATGAGGATGCCGACCAGCATCGCCACCGTAAGCAGGATCAGCTCGATGACTACGATGGCCGTCAAACGCGAGAGCCAGTCCGTCGATTCGCGCATCGGAAGTGCGTCGTGGATGCCGTTGAAGTGCGTGTCTCGCTCGCGCCAGAGCAGTTCCGCAGCATAAAGAGTCGCGACGATGTAGAGAAATAGGAGCGCGCTTCCCTCTACCGACTGCAGCATTAGGTAGGTGACTGGCCAGACGTTCTGCTCGGCTAAGTGGCCGGCGAAGTGTCCGTTGTTAATCCCGAAGGCGATCATGAGCGCGACGATCGCCCAGAATGGAATATCCCGGAAAATATTTCGGAGGCGAAGCCGCGATAGCGAGATATATTGAGCAAATGTGGTTCCGGAATTAAAGATCTGGTGAACGACCGGGAGCCGGCCGGCGATGCGCGAACGGACAGGTTGTTCCTCCACCAGGTCTTGCTGCCTTGCCTTGGCCGCGCGGCGGCCCTGAGCGCGAGCAGTGAGAGCCTCAACCGACATGGGAAACAACGCCCACACACCGGCCAGGGCCAGTAGGCCGACCGCGATCCACAGCAGGCGGTTGTAAAGGAAGACACCCTCCGAAAGACCCGGCGACCAGGTGACGAACAATGTGTTCTTTTCGATCACCGTCCAGTAGCGCGTGACATCATCGAACAGGATCAGGCCGATGGGATCGAGAATGCCGGACCAGAAGTGCTCGAGCGAGCGTGTGGCGGAGAAGACCGTGATGCCGATAACGTAGAGCATGAAGAGCGCGACACCCTGGAGGTAAACGATGAATATTTTTCGGGTGAGCGCCGCGATAGCGAAGAAAGCCGAGCCGATGAAAAAGATCTGGACCACGATGATCGAAAGGAACGGCTGCAGATAGTTCCAGAGATGATTCGGACCGATGCGAGTGTGGTCCGCCCAAGGCGCAAAGGTGCCGAAGTAAGCTCCAACCAGCACGCCGGAAAAGGCGAAGACGGTGGTAACGAAGGACCCCGCCCAGCGTCCCCCCAGGTAGGCGAACTTGGAGATCGGCTTGGTGAAAATGATCTGGTAAGTGTCGCGCTGGAAGTCGCGCAGGATACTGGTGCCGAAGATGGCGGCCATGACGATGATGCCGAACAGCGCGGATCCGACGTCGTTAAATGCGTTGGCGTAGGGCGAATTGAGCAGGATCTTGCCGTTTCTGTTGCCGATGGGGCCGAAATTTTCAGACGCTACGTTGAGGAAGGAAAACGTCAACCAAAGCGCGAAGTAAACGTAAGTGGAGAGGCTCTTGAGGCGGAACTTGAGCTCGAATGTGTAGAATTCCCAAAACAGTGCCATGCCGGATCCTCCTTAATTCACGGCCTTAATTCACGACGTGGCGGTTGGTCTGCTGAGAGAGGTTGAGGAAATAAACATCCTCCAGGCTGGAATCGACGGGCCGGAAGCCGTCGCCTGGGGATGTATCCGCAAACACCCTGATTTCGTGCTGTCCGCCGACCAGATGACTGGATATCACCGGGAGCTGCGTTTCTATGGCGCGCAGCTCGTCGTCGGTGGCCACCACCTTCGACCAGATTTTGCCGTCGAGCGCGGCCAGGGTGTCGTTGGGAGCGCCTTCCAGCAGTAGCTCTCCCGAGCCGATGATGGCCATGCGCGGGCAGAGCTGGCGGACGTCATCGACGATGTGCGTGGAGAGAATAACCGTACGGTCGCTGGCCACCGAAGAGAGAAGGTTGAGAAAGCGATTGCGTTCGGTGGGGTCGAGGCCGGCCGTCGGCTCATCGACGATAATGAGGCGCGGATTCCCGAGCAGGGCCTGCGCGATTCCGAAGCGCTGCTTCATGCCGCCGGAGAAAGTGGACAGCGATTTCTTGCGGATGTCCCACAGATTGGTCTGCTGAAGTAGCGCCTCCACTGTCTCTTTGCGCTCCCCCGAAGAGGTCATGCCCTTCATCACGGCCAGATGTTGAAGCATGTCCAAGGCCGATATCTTCGGATACACGCCGAACTCCTGCGGCAGGTAGCCAAGGATACGCCGGACCTGGTCTTTCTGGCGCAGGACATCGATCCCATCGAGGTCAATGGAGCCGGAGTCCGGATCCTGAAGCGTGGCTACCGTGCGCATCAGTGTACTCTTGCCCGCGCCATTGGGCCCAACCAGCCCAAACATGTTGTTGCCGATGGAAAGGGAAAGGTTTTTGAGCGCCTTTACACCGTCCGGATACGTCTTGGAAAGACCTGCGATCGTGAGTGCCATACTTCAGTTTTGTTGGACAAGGCCAATCTACCACGCGGCGCACAGTTTTCGTCGCTCACGCTTTTCGGCGGTCAATCCGGTTCGAACGAAATCTCCACTGCATCGCTGAACGGGCTACGCGCGGTCCGCACCCGCACCGGATGCGCTCCCGGCGGAATGTCGTCAGGCAGCCTCGAGTCGGCTTGCCAGCGGCCGCCGCCAACGTCCATCAAGAAAACACCGGGGAGATCGCGACCAGCCACTTGAATCGCAATGTCCCCCTGCTTGAGACCAGTCTCCTCACTCCGAAACCGCGCGCAGAGATATTCCTTCTTATAGCCCCGAAAACTGGACGTTCCGTTGAGATTGTTCCGGATGGCGTAAATCTCCGGCGCTGATTCGGTAAGCTCGGCAGCCGGCTGGAAGCCCGCCACGACTTCCTGCGGCGGCGCCTGACCCGATGTAATCGGAAAAACGTTGCTGAAGCTACTTTCAGTGGTCCGAATTCGAATCTCATGTAGGCCCGGGCTCAAGAACGGCGGAACCTTCAGATTGGCCTGCCATTCATTGGTCCAGTACAACCTGTTCAGCAGCAACACCGGCACGCCATACCCGTCGATCTCAACGCGCATCTGATCGCGAGTCAGGTCCGGCTCCGGGGAAGCGAAGTACAGGCAGATGTATTCATCTTTGGCCGGATTGAAATGGGCCACGCTGGTCCTGTTGTTCACTGCCGCGTGGATGCGGGCCGCTGCCGCGGTCGGATTGACGGGCGGAGGCTCGAATTTCCGGTAACAGCTGGCACCGGCGCGACGATCGGTCTGATGCTCGAAGACGACCTGCGCGAAACCGGCGGCACGGCACAGAGCCATCAGACAGTTGGTATTCGGGCCGAACCAATTATCGATCTGGCCGCCCAGCTCGTTGGTCTCGTAAAACTCCAGCGTGCAAGTAGCGGCGGGATCGGACCCGGCGTCCGTCACGAATGATTCCACGAACGCGGCTTCAGTAGTGAGCGAGCAGATCCGCTCCAGACCCAGAAGCGGATGACGAAGATGATAAAGAACGCCGAAGAAGAGCACGTAATCGAAGCGTCCGATGGACTCCGGCGTCAGCTCGTCCACGTCCATGATACGGTATTCGACGCTCGAGCCCAGCAGCGCGCGCGCCATGTGGAACTCTTCAAACTCCACGCAGTCGACCGCGACTACCTCCGCGCCCCGCCGTTCCATTTCAAAGCTGTTCCATCCGGACGCCGCGCCAACATCCAGCACGCGCTTGCCGCGAAGATCCTCTGGAATCGGAAAGGAACGGATGCGAGTCCTAAGCGCATCGATGCTGATCAATCCGGGGATTACGGTGCCATCCGCCAGCTCCAGGCTATGGTAGCTGCTGTGCCTGGACAACTGATCCACCTGTTGTTGCGTACGGCGGCGAAACTCCGGACTCTGCGTCAGACTCGAAGCCGGCATGGCGCTGGAATCAGTCTAACTTGACATCGGAGCCTGACACCACCTCCACTAGCACCGGCGGCGTCACCAGATTCCCCACGGCCACGTTGACGTCCACAGTTCCCCGCGCGATTCCGGATGGAATCAATGCGTTCACTTGCGTCAGACCTGCCGCGTCCGGGTTCCCAACATATTCGCAGGGGAGATCGTAACCGTCGAAACGCACGCAGATCTCAGGCTTTGAAGTGCCTCTGGGCAGGCCGCGAACCCACACCGAAATGCAGGCGTCCGGGCGCTTTCGTGTGAGGTTGCGTTCCCAGGTTTTTCCGTCCGTGGCCTCGTCGATTTCGAACTCCGCTGAATTTGGCGACGCGAGCGTGCGCTGACGCCGCTGCTCCTCGGTCACGTCCAGCCCCAACAGCATCCTGTTGCTGTAGGCGCTATCCCGCACGCGGAGCCTGACCTCCGGCCATCCCGCCTGCAAACCGAGCGGCAGCTTGAATACCGTCTCCCATCCGCGCGGCCCCGCGGACACCACCTTGACGGGACGTGATCCGTAACCGCCGATCTCCGGAAAAACGTCGTCCACGGTTAGGCCGGCGCCATCGTCCATAAACCAAAGCGACACGTATTCGTCTTTGGAGGACGCGAACGCCAGGTCGTGTGACATCGCGTTCTCCATGCTGACAATATACGGCCCCGGTCCCGCGCCTTCTCGGCCGTTCCAGGTTCGAAAACAACTGACGTGAGCGCGATCACCCAACATGCCCTCGAACCGGACCCGCGCGAATCCGGCGGTGCGGCACATGGCCAGCAGGCAAGCCACGTTCGGAGCAACCCAGTTGTCGAACTGCCCGCACAGTTCCGTGGTTTCGTAAAACTCCATCAGCGGGGCCGCGTCGGGATTGTAGCCATCATTGAGCACCACCGACTCAACGCAGATAAGGTCGGTGCTCATCGCGCAGACCCGTTCGAGAGCCAGCATCGGATGCTTCAGATGATAGAGCACGCCCAGAAACAGTACGATGTCGAAGACTCCCAGATCCGACGGCCGCAGATCGCACACATCCGCGACGTGGTACTCGATTTTGGAACCCAGCAATTCGCGCGCTTGCAGAAGCTTCTCATTTCGGACCGCATCCACCGCCACAACTGATGCGCCGCGCTTCTCCATCTCGAAGCTGAACCAGCCATCCCAGGCGCCGATGTCAAGAACGCGCTTGCCGCGGAGATCCTCCGGTATAGGGAACTGCCGCAATCGCAGACGTTGCTGCGCCAGGCTCTGAATGCCTTGGATCACCTCGCCGTTCGGCAGTTCGATGCTGTGGTACCAGCCCAGCGCATTCATCTGTGTGATGAGCTGCTGTATCTTTTCAGTATCGCCGGCGTCGCGTGCCTTCATGCTCTAGAGCTGCTCCACTTCCGTCTTTTCCACTTCGATACGCGCCCTTAGATTAGCCACTCCCGCCGTGTATCTCGAATCCGTGACTACAAAAGCCAGCGCGTTGTCGATCCAATCGTGCGCCGTTCCATCCGGATCGTGCGAGGCGGCCGTCAACGTGTACTCGCCGGGACACAGGTCGCATCGAAACCGGAAGACTGCCTGCATCCGGTCGCCTGCTACGTAGCTGCCGGTCTTTATGTTCTCCAGCTCAGTATTGGTCCCGTACACAGCCAGGCCGATGCGGGTGCGAATCAGGATTCCGATCACTGGCTCTTGCACCGGCCCGAGGTAGCGCACGAGTACGCGAACGGAAACTTGTTCGCCGCTGCGCCAGATCATGGTCGGCTGTCCTGTTTCGCTCAGCGTGTCGAGCGAAATGATTTCGGCGCGCCCATCGCCGCGCTGTAGTAAACGCCGGACCGGGCTCGGCTGAGTCTCGCCCCAAGCACGAAATTTTTCCGTGATAAGCTCCTGGTAAGCATCCAGTACTTCGCCAGGATCTCCGCGGCCACGGAGCGCCCCTGCATCCAGCCACCAGACCTCATCGCACAGGCGCCGCAACAGATCCGCTTCATGCGACGCGATCAACACCGTCGTTCCGTCGCTTCGCAGCCGGTCGATCCCCACTAGAGCCTGGGCTCGCGCCAGGGCGTCCTGCTGTGCCAGCGAATGTTCCATCACCAGCATGTCGACCGGCGAAAGATCGACCGCGTCGCTGGGGCCGAGGTAGCGCCGGATGCCTTCGCAGATGACTTCGCCGCCTAACGGTTTTTCGATTCCAGCGGCCAGGCGCAACAAGGCGATTTCTCCGGCGCCCTTCTCCCCGATCACGCCGATGACCGCGCCGCTCGGCGCCGACACAGTCAGATTGCACAGCGGCGGAAAGCGCGCGCCGCGAAATTCAATCGCCATGCTAGATAGAATAACGCTTGGTCCTCGCGCTGCTCGTCGCTCTCAGCTTTCCCCCGACCGGCACGGTTCATCTGGCGTCCGGCGCAATCGAAGTTTCTTCCGAGCTTCGGCTGCCTGATGGCGCGCACGATCTAATCATCTCCGGCGACCACACCGTCTTGCGTGCGTCC
>Ga0210386_10000057_pt1 | contig 79487 bp, 73 predicted proteins | sample IncBWH32OmetaG_FD_160091 | JGI IMG/M metagenome (GOLD analysis project Ga0210386, IMG submission 160091) | Forest soil microbial communities from Barre Woods Harvard Forest LTER site, Petersham, Massachusetts, United States - Inc-BW-H-32-O ...
TGTGCGGGTAGCGTTTGCGCAGCAGCGCCGCCATGTCCCGGGCGTCATCTACCAGGGCCTGTGTGCCGGGCCAGTAGCCGCGCACCGCGGTGGCGCCGAAGCCGCGCTGGTCGGGTGAGAACACGGCGATGCCGGCATCGGCAAAGCTCGGGGCCGGAATTTCCCAGGCGTCGCGGCTATCGTCCATGCCGTGCAACGCCAGCATCATCGCCCAGGGCGGCCCTTCGGGCATCCAGGCGCGATAGGGTAGGCGCATGCCGTCCGGCATCACGAAGACGTCGGTCGTGACGCGCGGCGGTTCGACGCCGGGGCCGGGCGGCACGAGGTGCGTCGCGCATCCGGTCAGCAGCAGGCTCAGCAACAGCGCGCGGCGCGAGGGAGAAGGCATCGTGATGGCATTCGTGGGCCACACTCCACCCCTGCCGGTCAAGCCACCCCGCGCGCCGGTCCTCCGGCCGGGCGCCTGCCGGGATCATCTCGAGCCGCCGGCGTGCGCCGCGAACAGCGAGATCTCACCATGCGGGCCACGCGTCACCTCGCCGGTTGGGTTCGTATAGGACGGATCCCGCACGAAAGGGCAGGCCGTCGGGATGGACCCGGGGCCATCGGGCGATGGGGCAAGCCGCAGGCACGACGGTGATCCCGCCCCGGCGGCGGTGTTCGCCCCCGCGTCCGAGGACGTCTGGATCGGATCGGCACAAGACGCGAGGGCCATCGTGGCAATGCTCGCGAACAGGATCATCCTCACGTCGGGCACTCCCGGTGCGCGACGATTCCCTAGCTCCTGACCGCGACGCGGCGGCCCGGGCGGATGGGGCTCGTCATGGTGCCAATACCTGGGTGGGGACGCCGGCGTATTCGCGGACGATCATGCTCAGTTTTGTGCGATCCCACTCCGACGGAGAGCCGGCCGCGCCCCGTGTCGCGCCGCGTTGACGCGATGTTGCTTCGCGTCCAGCCTGCCGCAAACGGCCGCGCCGAGACGAGGGGATACGAAAATGCCGCTGCCAGCCGACACCGACACCACCACCCCGAAATACCTGCGCGACAAATACGCTATCGTGGGCGTGGGCGAGACGACCTACACCCGCGGTGGCGGCAAGACCACGCGCGCGCTGGGCAGTTGGGCGATGCGCAATGCGATCGCCGATGCCGGGCTGACTGCGTCGGACATCGACGGCATGCTGTCGTATCAAGGCAATGATTCCACCTCCGCGACGTTCATTGCCGGCGACGTGGGCGCGCGGTTGAATTTCTACATGGATTGCCTGGGGGGCGGGTCGTCGACCGAGGCGTTGATCGGATTGGCGATCGGCGTGATGGAAGCCGGGCTGTGCAAGTGCTGCGCGATCTTCCGGTCGATGAACGGGTATTCGCAGGTGCGGATCGGCGGCACAGGCGCGCGCTCGGCAGCGCCGGTCAATGGCGACATGCTGCACAGCCGGGCCTATGGCTGGCAGAGCGCGGGGCAGATGTTCAGCCCGACCTTCATGCGGCATATGTACGATTACGGCACCAGGCCGGAACAGGTGGCGACGGTGAAGGTGATCCATTCCGAACACGCGTCGAACAACCCGAAGGCGCTGTACAAGAAGCGCTATTCGGTGGACGAGGTGCTGAACAGCCGCATCATCTGCAAGCCGCTGCATCTGCTGGATTGTTGTGTCGAGACCGACAATGCCACGGCGATCATCGTGACGCGGGCGGATCGGGCGCGCGACCTGCGGCACACGCCGGCGCTGATCCGCGGTATCGTCGGGCGGTGCAGCAAGCCGCGCATGGACATGCATTACCAGGCCGGACCGATCTCGCGCGTCGCGGGATATTACGCCAGGGATATCCTGTGGCCGAACGCCGGCGTCGGGCCGGAGGATGTGGATGCCACCGGGTCGTATGACGCGTTCACCTTCACGACGATGTTGCAGTTGGAGGATTACGGCTTCTGCAAGAAAGGTGAAGGCGGGGACTACGTGTCCAATGGCACCATGCGGCTGGGCGGGCGGCGGCCGAACAACACCTCGGGCGGGCATTTGTGCGAGGGCTATACGCACGGCATGAACATGGTGATCGAGAATGTGCGCCAGTTGCGCCACGATGTGGATGACTCGTGTCCGATCGGACCGGATGGAAAACGGCAACATACGTACGACTATCGCGAGGGTGGCTGCCGGCAGATCCGAAATGTCGAAGTGACGGCAAACCTGGGCTGGGCCAACCCGATGACCGGCTCGGCCATGGTCATGCGGCGCGGTTAGGGAGGCGAACAATGTCCATCCGCGCGGATTATCTGGGTATGCCGCTCAGCATCGACGACCTAGATCACGAGAACCTGGCGTATTTCGCCCATTGCGCCGCCCACGCGTTCCATCTGCAACGCTGCGACGACTGCAAGCTGTTGCGCTACCCGCCGACCACGGGTTGTCCGTGGTGCTCCAGCCCGAAGGCAACCTGGACGCCGGTGGAGGGTAAGGGCGAGGTGCATTCCTACGAGGAGGTGCATCACGCGATCCAGCCGGCGTTCCGTGATCACACGCCGTACATGGTGCTGCTGGTTGACCTGGACACGCAGAAGGGAAAACCGAGCGAGCACGAGGCGTTGCGTGTGGTGGGCAACCTCACCCTGCCGGATGGCACCCTGGCGCCGCCCGATGTGGTGAAGCAGGTGGGGATCGGCTCGCGGGTGCGGATGGTGTTCAGCGATGTGGCGCCCGGTCTGTCGCTGCCACAGTGGACGTTGGATGAGGCGGCGTCGCAGCCGAAACCATGGCGGTATGCCCAGGAGTGATTTGCCCGGACGGCGCCCACCGCTGAGAGCCTTCAGGGCGATCACGGTGAACGATGCGGTTGCTGGATCGGCTCACCTGACCGAAATCGGCGTGCAACCAAGCGCCGCGACAGTCCGCGGGTATACGAGATCGCCTGCGAATCGGCTCGTCCGATACCGTCACCTACCGTTCCAATACAGGACCGATATGGTTGTGGGGTGGAAGCTGGATCTTATTTGGTCCTGTGCTCTTCGGTGCGTGGTTGGCGGTCCTGAAGGGCGTACCGCTGTACAGCTTCATAGAGTTGCCGCCTGGTGGCGCGACCGGAGCGGCGGTAGGTGGCCTTCTCGGCGGAAGCGTCCTCATGGCGCGTCGAGCGCTGGTATGCATTCGCGAACAGCGCGGCAAGAATGGCCTGACCGTCACCGCGCGAGGGGTACGATTTGCGGCACTCAGCACAAAGTGGGCCGACGGGGCCAGCCGCACGGATTTTGTCGTCGAGAACCCACTCCCGCCGCGGGCAGGCAAGCGGGTCTGTGCAAGGGCGGGTGTGGTGGGACGTGGCGTGAGTGGATGGGTGCGCCGAGAGGGCGCGTTCGTCATTCCCGATGTCTTCGGTGAGCCGTTGACGGCGATCGTTGGTGCGCTCAACGCCTTGCGCAAACTCGGGCAAACGATGCGGCCGCGGCCATACCGGTCGCGGCGGTGCCGGTCCCCGCCTCCCCGCTGAAATTGCGGAAGTGGCTCCTGATTGTGATGGTACTCGCCCTCGCCGTAGCATTCTTTACCGGGAAAACGCTGTCGGGCAGCGGGTTGGCGCCTTGATCGCAATCCTCATCATCCAGCCTTTCCCGCGCAAGGGATCCGCGCCCCGACAGCAGTGACATGCGTTTCGCGCCGCAGTGGGCGCTGGGCGAAGCCGCAGCGCAACCCGCCAAACCGTGCGCTATCCGCAGCAATAGGCGTGCCGGACGTCTTGGAGCCCGGCCCCTGGGCCTGTATGATGCGGGCTCCATCCAACAGGGGCCATTCACATGCCGGACGGCGCCACCACCGCCACGGAAATCATTCACGTCGATGACCGCACTGTCGCCTGCGACGGCGGGGACGGCGCGCTGGGCCACCCGCGCGTCTTCCTGCACATCGAGGGCCAGGAGGTCATGTGCCCGTACTGCTCGCGGCTCTACATACTGAACCCGGGAGCCGGCCACGCCAGCGGACATTGAGGTCGCGGCCCGCCCGGCTGCGGCCACCGGCACCGCACCGCATCTCGTCCTGATCGACGGATCGGGGTTCATCTTCCGCGCCTATCACGCGCTGCCGCCGATGACGCGCCCGGACGGCACGCCGGTGAACGCGGTGTTCGGCTTCACCAACATGCTGGCCAAGCTGCTGCGCGATCATGTCGGCACGCACCTGGCGGTGATCTTCGATGCGGGCAGCAAGACATTCCGTAACCGGATCTACGATCAGTACAAAGCGCACCGCCCGCCGCCGCCTGAGGACCTGATCCCCCAGTTCGCCCTGGTGCGCGACGCGACCGATGCGTTCGGCGTGCCGGCGATCGAGTTGGACGATTGGGAAGCGGATGACCTGATCGCGTCCTATGCCGCGGCGGCGGTGAAGGCCGGCGGCACGGCGACGATCGTTTCCTCGGACAAGGACCTGATGCAGTTGCTGCGTCCCGGTGTGGACATGCTGGATCCGATGAAGCAAAAGCCGATCGGCCTCGCCGAGGTGATGGAGAAATTCGGCGTCGGGCCGGAGAAGCTGATCGAGGCGCAGGCGCTGATTGGTGACTCGGTCGACAATGTGCCCGGCGTGCCGGGGATCGGTCCGAAGACCGCGGCGCAGTTGCTGAACGAATTCGGCGACCTGGAGGGCGTGCTGGCCGCCGCGCCGGCGATGAAGCCGTCGAAGCGGCGCGATCTGCTGATCGAGCATGCGGACAAGGCGCGCCTGTCGCGCGTGCTGGTGACGCTGCGCGACGATGTGCCACTGCCGCAGCCGCTTGAGGCGCTACATCCACGCGAACCGAACCCCGGCAAGCTGGTCGCGTGGCTGACCGCGCAGGGGTTCCGCAGCACGATCACGCGCTTGGGGCTGGAAGATACGCCAGCGCCTCCCCAGGCCGCGTCGACCGGTGGCAAACAGGCGCAGCTCGATCTCGGGAGCGCGCCCGCCCCCGCGACCCCAGCAGCGCCAGCGCCGAGCGGCGATTTCGGTCCGTATGAAACCGTTTCGACCAAGGATGCGTTGCGCGCCTGGGTGGCCGCGGCGGCGACGGTCGGCGTTGTCGGGTTGGACACCGAGACCGATGGGCTGGACGCGATGCGTGCGAAGCTGGTCGGGTTCTCGCTGGCCACTGCGCCGGGGCGCGCCTGCTACGTGCCGTTGCGCCACACCGTGTTGGGCGAACAGGTGGCGATGGCGGATGCGATCGCGATCCTGTCGCCGCTGCTGACCGATCCCGGCGTGTTGAAGGTGTTGCAGAACGCCAAGTTCGACATGCAGGTGCTGCGGCGCGAAGGCTTCCCCGTTGTCGCACCGCTGGACGACACGATGCTGATTTCCTTCGTGCAGGAAGCCGGGCTGCACGGCCATGGTATGGACGAGCTGTCGCGCCTGCATCTGGGCCACACACCGATCAGCTTCGATGAGGTCACCGGCACCGGCCGCAACCGCATCAGCTTTGCCGACGTGCCGTTCGATCGCGCCACCGCCTATGCCGCGGAAGATGCCGATGTGACCTTGCGGTTGTGGCAGGTGCTGCGACCGCGGCTGCGCACGGCGAAGGCGCTGGTATTGTACGAACAGGTCGAGCGGCGGCTGATCCCGATCCTGCTGGACATGGAAGCCGCCGGGGTGAAGGTCGATGCCGACGACCTGCGTCGCATGTCGGTGGATTTCGAACAGCGCATGGTGGTGATGGAGCGTGATTGCCATCGTCTCGCCGGCCACGAGTTCAATGTTGGCAGTCCCAAGCAGCTGGGCGAGGTGCTGTTCGACGAGATGAAGCTACCAGGCGGCAAGCGGATGAAGACCGGCGCCTGGGGCACCGACTCGTCGGTGTTGCAGACGCTGGCCGACCAGGGGCATGACCTGCCGGCACGCATCCTGGAATGGCGGCAGCTACAGAAGCTGAAATCCACTTATGCCGACGCGCTGGTGGAAGAAATCAATCCGGAGACGGGACGGGTTCACACCAGCTTCGCGATGGCGATCGCGGCGACCGGGCGGTTGTCGTCGACCGATCCAAATTTGCAGAACATCCCGATCCGCACGGAGGAAGGCAGCCGCATTCGGCACGCCTTCATCGCGGATAAGGGCAATCTGCTGGTCAGCGCGGACTATTCACAGATTGAGCTGCGGCTGCTGGCGCATGTGGCGGATATCCCGGCGCTGAAGGAAAGCTTCGCGAATGGCGAGGACATCCACGCGCGCACGGCCAGCGAGGTGTTCGGCATCCCGATGCAGGGCATGGATCCGATGACGCGGCGGCGCGCCAAGGCGATCAATTTCGGCATTATCTATGGAATTTCGGCGTTCGGGCTGGCGCGGCAGCTCGGGACCGCTCCTGGCGAGGCGCGTGGCTATATCGATGCGTATTTCACGCGCTACCCGGGCATTCGCACGTACATGGAACGAACCAAGGAAGAGGCGCGGAGCAACGGCTACGTCACCAGCCCGTTCGGGCGCCGCTGCTGGATTGCCGGCATCGCCGATAAGAATCCCGCGCGGCGGGCGTATGGCGAGCGCCAGGCGATCAACGCCCCATTGCAGGGCGGCGCAGCGGATATCATCAAGCGCGCGATGGTGGAGTTGCCGAAGGCGATGCGGGACGCCGGGCTGAAGTCGAAGCTGGTGCTGCAGGTGCATGACGAACTGCTGTTCGAGGCACCGGAGAAGGAAGTGCAGGCGCTGTCCGCGCTGGCGAAGCAGGTGATGGAGAGTGCCGCGTCGTTGAGCGTGCCGCTGGTCGTGGAGACGGGATCAGGCCGCACCTGGGCCGACGCGCACTGATCCCGCCCTTCGCAATGACAGTGGGGGCTATAGCACCTTCGACAGCAGATCCTGGGTGCGCCTCTGCTTCGGCGCTGCCAGCACAGTGTCCTGGGCTGACGTGCATGAGGTTGCGCGCGTCGTCAGCTCCCTGAGCAATACGTGCAGCCGGCCTCCTGCGCGCGGTTGACCCCCCAAGTGCCAGACGGAATCAGCGCGATCCCCGGGATCACATTCGCCGTCCATTCCTTCGCCGCATCGTCCGCACTGACGCCGGCATTCGCGGCGAGCTTCTTGCTGAGGGCATGCAGTGCGATGTTGCACGCGCCAAAGATCACGCCGTTCGCCAACAGCCGGTCGATGGCGAAATCGTCCGACATCAGCACGCCCGGCTTGGAGTGAAAGTAGGGGTTTTTTACCGCCGGATCCTTGGTTTCCGGATCGATGATCTTGAGTGACTCGCCGATCTTGTATTTCGCCCACACCGCATCGTTGAGAGCCAGAGTGAGTGCCATGTGTCGGACCACAATGACCGCCGTTGCGGCTCCTGGCGACGGATTGGTGATCAGGAATGTGTACACAAACGCCAACGGAAAGCCGTCGTTGACCTCGACGGCATCGACCACCTGGCGGTGGCGACCGCTCAGCTTGCCTGGCCAATCCGGACCATCACTCGTTGCGGCCTCGGCGCGCCCATCGGACAGGCCTGTAAGACCGAGCGCCGCCGCGGCGGCAAGACGCGTGACCAAACCACGACGCGGTGCCACATCGGGTGCTGAGGCCGTCGTATCTGTCCGGAAATTGATCATTTGTTCCCCCTGTTCATCACATTCCCGCGCCGGCAGCAGACGCGCGTCGCACCAACAATGCCACGTTGTTTTGATGTCGCCCACTAAACCGTTACAACACCTTTGACAGAAAGTCCTGCGTGCGCCGTTCTTTCGGCGCCGCCAGCACCGTGCGTGGATCGCCCTGTTCCACGATCACGCCGCCATCCATAAAGATCAGATGATCCCCGACCTCGCGCGCGAAGCCCAGCTCGTGCGTCACCACCACCATGGTCATGCCCGACCGCGCCAGGTCTTGCATCACCGCCAGCACCTCGCCTACCAGCTCGGGGTCCAGCGCCGAGGTCGGTTCATCGAACAGCATCAGTTTCGGGTCCATCGCCAGCGCGCGTGCAATCGCCACCCGCTGCTGCTCGCCGCCCGACAATTGCGCCGGATAGCGGTCATGCTTGCCGCCAAGACCAACCCGTTCAAGCAACGTCATGGCGCGCGCCGTCGCCTGCGTGCGCGGCACGCGCTTCACGTGCACCGGCGCCTCGATGATATTCTGTAGCGCCGTCATGTGCGGGAAGAGATTGAACTGCTGGAACACCATGCCGATGCCTTGGCGCATACGGGCCACGTCGCGTTCGTGCAGCTCGTACAACCAGCCGTGGCGTTCGCGGTAGCCGACCAGTTCGCCACCAACCCATAGACGACCGGCGTCGAACGGCTCCAGGTGATTGACGCAGGACAGCAAGGTGCTCTTGCCGGAGCCGGACGGGCCGATGATGCACAGCACGGTACCAGCCGGCACGTCGAGGTCGACACCGCACAGCACCGGCCGCGCGCCATAGCTCTTGTGCAAGCCACGGATTTTCAGCATTGGTTCGGTCATCGCTGCCGGAACTTCCGTTCCAGGAAATACTGCCCCACCGACAGCACCGACACGATAATCAGGTACCATAGTGACGCCACGATCAGCAGCGGGATCGTCTCATACGTCCGCGAATAGATCAGTTGCGCCGTATACAGCAGCTCCGCCATCGCGATCACACTGACCAGCGAGGTGTTCTTCACCATCGAGATCACTTCATTGCCAACCGGCGGGATGATCACCCGCATCGCCTGCGGCAGGATGATGCGGCGGTAGATCATCATCCGCCGCATCCCCAGCGCCAGCGCCGCCCGCATCTGGCCCGGCGGAACCGAAACGATACCGGCCCGAATCACCTCGGCGGTATAGGCCGATTGCGCCAATCCCAACCCGGCCATCGCGGCGAACAACGGCGTGATCAGTGTGTTGGTGCTGATGCTGAACAGCACCGGCCCGAACGGCATATGCAACGTGATCACCGAATATAGCGCACCGAAATTGTACCAGAAGATCAGTTGCACCAACACCGGCACGCTGCGGAAAAACCAGACATAAGCCCAGCTGATGCTCGACAGCAGCTTGTTGTGCGACAGCCGGAACAGCGCCAACACAGTGCCCAGCACCAGGCCGATCACCATCGCGGCCAGCGTCAGCTCCAGTGTACGCTGCAGGCCCTTCAGGATCTCCGCATCGAACATGTACTGCGCGACGACCGGCCACTGAAACGCGCGGTTGGTCGCGACGCTATAACCCGCTGCCGTAACAATCAACAGCACGACCGCCGTCGCCACCCAGGTGCCTGGGTGGCGCAGCTTGACGATCTGCTGGGTGTTATCCGGTGCGGTCAGCGCGGCGCCCCGGTCGGGTTCAGCGGCGCCGTCTTCACCGCACCATCCTCCAGACCCCACTTCTTGATGATCTTCATGTAGGTGCCGTCATCCATCAGATGCTGCACCGCGGCCTGCAACGGCTTGGCCATGTCGGAGCCTTTCGGCATCCCTACACCGATATAGGCGAGGTCCGTGTAGTGCCCCACCACCTTGGTCTTGCCCTTCGACTGCGCCACGAAATAACTGACCGCGGTGGAGCCGACCCAGAACAGATCCGCCCGCTTGCTCAGCATCGCATCGGCGGCACTGGCGCCGTCATTGAACACCAGCGTATCGATCGGCTTCTTACCAAGCTTCTCGCACTCCGGCTGATGCAGGCGAGCGAACTCGGCCTCACGTGAACCGCGCGTGGTGGCGACGGTGACGCCGCACAGGTCGTCCAGGGTGTTCACCTTGATTGGATTTTCCGCCAATGCCGCGAACAGCTCGTTGCCCAGCAGCCAACCGAGCTGATCGATCACCTTCTCACGCACTTCGGTCACGCCCATCTGGCCGGTGGCGACATCGAAACGATGTGCCTGCAGGCCGGGGATCAACGCATCGAAAGTCGTGGCGCGAACATCCAGATTGATACCCAGCGCCTGGGTGGCCGCGCGCAGAAGGTCGATCTCCCATCCTGCGACATTGCCTTGCGCATCACGGAAATCATCCGGTGGCGAACCGAGCGCCACGCCCAGGATCAGCGTCTTGGATGCCGCGACGTTGGGGGGCAGCAGTTTCACCAGCGCGGGCTGCGCCGTCTCGGTCAGAGATGGACCCCCTTGCGCTTGCGCGGCAACACCGCCAAGCGCCAGCAGCGCGGCGCCCGTCAGCATGCCGGCCAGCCGGCAGGCACGGCGGATGACCGTGGTACGCATGAAGTCTCCTGTGTGTGTCATGGTTGATGATTATTCCGCGGCACGCGAGATGTCCGCCCGCCGGCGGTGGCTGCCGTGTGCAGGACGCGGCAGGCCCATCGTCTCGCGCAGGGTGACGCCGTGATATTCGGTCTGCGCCAGGCCACGCCGTTGCAGTAGCGGCACAAGTTCATCCAACGCCGCATCCGATCCGCCGGGCATATAAGGTGGAATCAGGTTGAAGCCATCGCAGGCGCGGTCGTAGTACCAATCGGCCATGCGATCGGCGAGCTGCTCGGGCGTGCCGACCATCACCAGGTGACCGGACGCGCCGGCCAGCATCAGATAGACATCGCGGATGGTCATGTTCTTCTCGCGCACGATCCGCAGCAGCGCCTCGTGCCCGCTTTTCACTCCGTTGTGCTCGGCCAGCAATTCCGGCACCGGACCATCGACATCGTAGCCCGACAGGTCGCCGAAATGACTGGCGAGAATCTGCAAGCCCAGTTGTGGATGAATGAGATCCTGCAACCGGTTCATCAGATGCTGCGCCTCGGTCTCGGTGGACCCCAGCACACATAGGATGCCGGGCATCACCAGTTGCGTCTCGGGGTCGCGCCCGTTCGCGGCGGTGTTCGCCTTAACGCTGCGATAGAACGCCTTGGCGACCTCCTTGTCGGTCTGCGCGGTGTAGATGATGTCGGCGATGCGTCCGCCGAGGCTTTGGCCCGGCCCCGACGATCCCGCCTGTGCGATCACCGGATAGCCCTGGATCGGCCGCGCCACGTTCAGCGGGCCATGCACCGCAAAACTCTCGCCGCGGTGGCGCAGATTGTGCAGCTTGGCGGGGTCGAAATACTGACCGGTCTCCTTGTTGCGGAGGAAAGCGTCATCCTCCCAGGAATCCCACAGCCCCATCACCACATCGACGAATTCCTCGGCGCGGCGATAGCGCAGCGCGTGCTCCATGTGGCGCTCGCGGCCGTAGTTCAGCGCTTCCTGTTCGCTCCAGGATGTCACCACATTCCAGCCGACACGGCCGCCGCTGATGTGATCCAGCGAGGCGAACTTGCGCGCGATGGTGAAGGGCTCGTTGTAGGTGGTGGACGCGCTGGCGACGAAGCCGATACGCTCGGTCACCGCGGATAGAGCGGCCAACGCGGTTAGCGGCTCGAACACGTCGATGCGGCTGAGATAGCTGAGCTGTTCATCATCCTTGGCGTAATGGCGCACGGCGGCCCCATCGGCCCAGAACATGAAGTGGATGGCCCGGCGTTCGGCGTGGCGCGCGATGTCGCGCCATAGTGGGAAGTTCAGCGCCGCGTCGGCGCGTGCCTCGGGCAGGCGCCAGCCGGCGGCATGTGCGCCGTTGGCCACGATGTTGAGGCCAAGTTTCATCGGGCCGCGTTTGTCAGCCATGTCGATCCGTCCAAATGATTGTGCGCGCGGTCCTGCGATCGGTACCCGCACTCTCACGCGCCCCTTGCCCCGCGGTCACCATAGGGTCTCGCTTTGCGGGGCGTCAAAGCCTGCACGCGGCGGGCATGAAATTGCTGTCATCCGTAACGGCGGCTGGCGCGCGGCTTTACTCCCGGCCCAGCCGTCCTAGGATTGCGGCGACAAGCTGGGAAACGGATCAAACGAATGTCGGCGACGCATCAGGCTGCGCCGGCGGCACTTGCGCGCGGTGACGCGATCGCACTGGCCGACCGATGGCTCACGCGCGGGCTCGAATGGCTCAGCGCGCTGCTTGTCGTGGCCGAGATCGTCATTCTGTTCGTCGGCATTGTCGCGCGCTATGCGTTCCATCATCCGCTGATCTGGTCGGACGAGCTAGCGTCGCTGCTGTTCCTGTGGCTGGCGATGCTGGGCGCGGTGCTCGCGTTGCGGGGCAATGCGCATATGCGCATGACCGCACTGGTCAATCGCGGCAGCGAGTCCACGCGCCGCTTCACCGACGACCTGGCATTGGCCGCGGCGTTGGTGTTCCTGATCGCACTGGTGATGCCGTCGCTCGCCTATGTCGATAACGAGGCGATCGTTTCGCTGATGTCGCTCGATGTGTCGATGGCCTGGCGGGCCGTCGCGATGCCAGTGGGTGTCGGCCTGATGATCATCACCGCGCTGCTCCGCCTGGAGCGCGACGGGTTCGTACGATCGCTGCTGGCGCTGGCAGTGGTCGGCGCGGTGTTCGGCGTGTTCTGGCTGGTGCAGCCGCTGCTGCCGCCGCTTGGTCAGCTCAACCTGCTGATCTTCTTCGTCGGCGTCGTGTCGGTGACGGTGTTTCTGGGCATCCCCATCGCGTTCAGCTTCGGTCTGGCCACGCTCGGCTATCTGGCGATCGCCAAGCACATGCCGATCTCGGTACTGGTCGCGCGGATGGATACCGGCATGTCGCATCCGGAACTGTTGGCGGTGCCGCTGTTCGTGTTCCTCGGCCTGCTGATCGAGATGACTGGCATGGCCCGCGTGATGGTGCAGTTCCTCTGCAATTTGCTGGGGCATGTGCGGGGCGGGCTGTCCTTCGTGCTGATCGGCGCGATGTATCTGGTGTCCGGCATCTCGGGATCGAAGGCAGCCGACATGGCGGCGATCGCGCCGGTGCTGTTCCCGGAAATGGAGGCGCGCGGGGCCAAACGCGGCGACCTGGTGGCGCTGCTGGCAGCGACCGGGGCGCAGACCGAAACGATTCCGCCGAGCCTGATCCTGATCACCATTGGCACGGTGACCGGTGTCTCGATTGCCGCGCTGTTCACCGGCGGGCTGCTGCCCGGGCTGGTGGTCGGGCTGATCCTGTGCGGGGTGACCTGGCGGCGCGCCGGCGGGGTGGAACGTCTGCCACGTGCCAGGGCCACCGCGATCCGGCGCAGCTTCGTCGTTGCGATCCCGGCGCTGATATTGCCCTTCGTGATCCGCGGCGCCGTGGTGTGGGGCATCGCCACCGCGACCGAGGTCTCGACCATCGGCATTGTCTACGCGACGCTGGCCGGCCTGTGCCTGTATCGCGAGTTCGACTGGTCGCGGCTGTTGCCGATGCTGGTGCAGACGGCGGTGCTGTCAGGCGCGATTCTGCTGATCATCGGCGCGGCGACCGCGATGGCCTGGGCGATCACCATCTCAGGCTTTTCCTTCGTGGTGGCACAGTGGATCGCCGGGATGCCAGGTGGGGCGATCACGTTCATGGCGATCTCGATCGTGTTGTTCGCCGTGCTGGGCAGCATCTTGGAGGGCATTCCGGCGATCGTGCTGTTCGGCCCGCTGCTGTTCCCGATCGCGCGCCAGGTCGGTATCCACGAAGTGCACTACGCAATGGTGGCGATCCTGGCGATGGGTCTGGGCCTGTTCGCCCCGCCATTCGGCGTCGGCTACTACGTCGCCTGCGCGATCGGCGGCGCGGATCCTGATGACGGCATGCGGCACATCTGGCGCTATCTGCTGGCGCTGCTGGTGGGGATCATCATCGTCGCCGCAGTACCGTGGCTGTCGGTTGGATTTTTATAACCAAGAGAGGAAACGACACGTGCGCATCTCCAGACGTGTGGCGCTTGGCGGAATGGCGGCCCTTGCCGCCCCCGCGTTGCCGCGCTTTGCCAAGGCCGCGGAATATACCTGGAAGTTCGGCCATACCGCGCCGACGAGTTTCCCGTTGCATATCCGCCTCGCGGCCGCGGCGAAGAAGATCGGCGATGATTCGCATGGTCGGATGGAGCTACAGGTGTTTCCCGACAGTCAGTTGGGCGGCGACAACGACCTGCTGTCGCAGGCGCGCAGTGGGGCGATCGAATTCTGCCAGCCGACGGGGCAGATCCTGGCCTCGATCCTGCCAGTGACAGCGATCAGCGCGCTGGGATTCGCGTGGACGGATTATTCGAAGATCTGGCCGGCGATGGATGGCGAGCTGGGGGCTTACATCCGCGCGCAGATCACCGCGAAGGCGGGGTTGGTGCCGATGGAGCATATGTGGGACCTGGGATATCGCCAGGTGACCACGAGTACCAAGCCAATCAAGGTGGCGGACGATTTGGCTGGGTTGAAGATCCGTGTACCGGTGGCACCAAGTTTGGTGACGCTGTTCCAGACGCTGAAGGCCGCGCCGTTGGCGTTGCAGTTCCCGGAGGTTTACTCGGCGCTGCAGACGCATATCGCGGATGGGCAGGAGAACCCGCTGACGCTGATCAAGGCGGCGAAGTTCTATGAGGTGCAGAAATACTGTTCGCTGACGAACCATGTTTGGGACGGGCACTGGTTCTGCGCCAATGCCGCGGCATGGAAGGGACTGCCGGATGATCTGAAGAAGATCGTGGCGGACAATCTGAATGCGGCGGCGCTGCTGGAACGGGTTGATATCGCAGCCGGGGACAAGGCGAACGAAGCGGAGCTGGCGGGGAAGGGGCTGGTGTTCAACACGGTGGACACGCAGAGCTTCCGGGACGGGTTGAAGAACGGCGGGTTCTATACGAGCTGGCGGGCGAAGCTGGGCGATGCGCCGTGGGGGATTCTGGAGAAATATGCTGGAGCGTTGGGCTAACCCCCGTCTGTCATGCGAGGCGCAAAGCGACGAGCAATCTCGTGCCGCGGTGGCACCACGATTCGGGCGCCACTGGACCGAGATTGCTCTTCGTCGCTGGCGCTCCGCGCAATGCCACTTTTAGTCGCGCGGTGGTCCGCTGATCGCGTCGAGGTAGCGGCGTACCGAGTAGGCCACCACCGCCTTGCCATCCGTCGGCACGAAGCGGTCCCACCAGGCGCCGTAGATCGGCTCGAATGGCCAGGGTTGCAGCATCGCCGCGATATGCTCGACCGTGGAACGGTCGAGCGGAATCAGGTCGGGATAGCTGCGCATGAAACTGACCTTGCGGTCGAAATTGACCGTGACGATGTCGCCGGATAGCAGCGCGCCCTTGCCACCGGCACCGTCGGCCCAGTGCAGCACCTGCGCGCCAGCGAAATGACCGGGGCAGTGCAGCAGCGTGATGCCCGGCAGCAGCTGCTTGCTGGCGCCATCCCAAAACTGGACGGCTGGATCCGGTCGCATCACCCATTGCTTGTCGCGGATATGCTGATGGATCGGCGCGTTGAACGCGTGGCTCCACTCGATCATCGAGGAATAATAATGCGGATGCGAGATCGCGATGCCGGCGATACCGCCCAGCAGGCGTACGATCTCGATCGTGGCATCATCGATGAAGCTGATGCAGTCCCACATTATGTTGCCGTGCGGCGTACGCACCAGCAGCGCGCGCTGGGCAATGGCAAACGCCGGGGTGGTGCCGATGCCAATCAGGTTCGGCTCGTGCTGGCGGAACGCATTGAAATGCGTGCGGCGCATCGCCGTCAGCGTGGTCCAAGACTGACCGAGCAGGTTCACATACTGCCGCTCGTCCTGGCAGACCGGGCAGGACGCGGGGGGCGCCTCGCTGGGCGGATATTGCGTGCCGCAGGTGGTGCAGATGAATGCTGGCATGCGTTAATCCTAGCGCAACCACGGAAGGATGGGCAGACCTCGTCGTGGGTCAGCACCGCGCGTCGCGCATCTGCGCTACCCGAACGCGGGGCGCAGGCGGGTGCGGTGCTGGCGCGCCACCAGCAGGCCGACCACCACGAGGTTGATCAGGTTGGAGAAGAAGGCCAGCTCGAATGCCTGGCCGTAGTGGCCGAAATGATCGAACATGGCGCCGGCGAGCCAACTACCCACCGCCATGCCGGACATGCCGGACAGCAGCATGATCGGCACGCGCCAGCTCGCCTCGCGCGATGGGTACAAGTCGCGGATCGCCAGCACATAGGCGGGAATGATGCCGGCGAAACCCAGGCCATAGATCGCCGAGGCCGTGAACAGTCCCGGTTCGTGGGCGACCAGCGTGTAGACAAGGATGGAGACGGTTTGCGCGGCGGAGCTGAGTAGCACTGTCCAGAGCCCGCCCATGCTGTCGGCGACCCAGCCCCAGAACTGCCGGCTCAGGAAAGCGAGGCCCAACAACATCGACAGCATGAAGGCCCCCAGTTCCGGCGTCATGCCTTCATCCGTGCACAGCGCCACCAGGTGCGCGGTGGGCATCGCCATCGGGATGCAGCAGAAGAACGGCGCCATCGCCAGGAACAGCATCGCGGTGTTCGGTCGCAGGCCCAATACCGGCGTGCCGGGGGCGGGGCCTGCGGCCGCGGCGGCGGCTTGGCCGATACTTGGCGCGGGCTGGCGCAGGAACAGCAATGCCGTCGGCACCACCACGACCACGACCACCACGGCCGTGATGATCATGGTGTCCTGCCAGCCGATGCGTTCAATCCCGATCTGGAACAACGGCGGCCAGATCACGCCGGAGATGTACTGCCCTGACGATATCAGCGCCAACGCGGTGCCGCGCCGCTTGTCGAACCAGCGGCTGACATAGACCAGCAGCGGCGGATAGATCGCAGCGCTGCCTAGAAAGCCAATGAACAGGCCATGGCCCAGCAGCAACGACCAGGCACTGCCCAGCGATGACATCAGCAGGCCCAGGCCCATAACCACCGTGCCGCCCAATACGGTCCAGCGAATGCCGATGCGATCGGCCAGCAGGCCCATCAGGATGCCACCCGATCCGGTACCGAACCAGACCAGACCGGCGGCGAGCGACGGAATGGCGCGCGGCACATCCAGCGACTCGCTGATCGGCTTCAGCGCGACCACCACGATCAGCGGCGCGCCATAGGTGAAGGACAGCAACAGCAGCACGACGATGGCGATCACCCACGAGGTGCGCGATTCGATGCTGGCCGCCGCTTGGCTGGCGCTCATTACGTTGCTTCCTCCGTCTCGGCTTCTGTTCGGCCGGGCAACCAGCCTAGCCGAACAGGGCGGCGATGTCAGAGGGTTTTACGTCCTCGATGCGGGCGGGCTGCCAGCGCGGGGTGCGGTCCTTGTCGACCACCATGGCGCGTACGCCCTCGATGAAGTCGCTGTGGTCCATGGTGGTGTGGGTCAGCGCGAACTCGGCGTCCAGGCATTGTTCCAGCGTGCGATGGGCGCCCTCGCGCAGGATGCGCAGGGTCCAGGCGAGCGCAGAGGGGGACACCCCGCGCAGCGCCGCGATGGTCTTGGCCGCCCACTCGGACTTTTCGGCTTCGAGCTGATGCAGGATCTCCGGCACGCTGTCGGCGGCGAAGATGCAGTCGATGGTGGGGCGCAGATCCTGCAAGGAACATTCCGGTAGCGGTGCACCACGACAGGCGAGCGCGGCAATGCCGTCGTGCGCCAACGCCTCTGACAAAGCAGGCAGTTCCTCCCGCGTGGTGAAATGCGTGGCGAAGCCGGCGTGCACCGCGTCGGCGCCATGGATGCGCGCGCCGGTCAGGCCGAGATAGGTGCCGAGCTGCCCAGGCAGCCGCGGCAGGAAGAAGGTGGCGCCGATGTCGGGGAAGAAGCCGATCGCGGTTTCCGGCATGGCGAACATGGCGTTCTCGGTGGCGACGCGATAGGCGCCGTAGATCGACACGCCGATGCCACCGCCCATGCAGATGCCGTCGATCAGCGCGATATACGGCTTGGGGTAGGACGCGATCATGCGGTTGAGCGCGTATTCCTCGGTGAAGAAGGCATCGACCGGGGCGCGGTTGTTGTCGAGCTGATGCTGGCGCAGGGCGCGGATGTCGCCGCCGGCGCAAAAAGCGCGGTCGCCGGTGCCCTCGATCACCACAGCGTGGATATGCGGGTTGTCGCGCCAGGCCTGCAGCGTGGCGGTGAGGACGCGGATCATCGACTGGTCGAGGGCGTTCAGGGCCTCGGGGCGATTCAGACGAATTCGGCCCACCCGCCCATCCTGGCGGGTGATCACGCTCGGCTCGGTCATGGGTCCTCCGCGGTCGATGAACGGCGGACTAAGCATGCAGGTCGGACGGAGGCTACCCCCGAGATGCGGAGAGCAGAGCTGTCCTTGCCAATCGTGTCGTGCTCGGGCTTGGCCCGGTCACCCACGACTTGCTGTCGCGGCGCACGCCAAGTCATCGGTGGCCGGACCTGGTCCGGCCAGGACACCGGGGGGTCAGTGCGGCCGGTGGTCGTTATTGACATGCCGATCGCCGGCGAGCCAGCGGCGGAGCTCGCTGTGCGCGTCGGTGCGACGGATCGCAGCGAGCTCCGCGGCGTGCGGGGCATCGACGGTGAATTCCAGCGGCAGGCCGTCGGGGGTTTTGACATACATCGAGACGCAGTAGCCGTGGTCGGTGCGGCGGTATTGGATGCTGGCGGCCTGCAGGCGCGATTCGAGGTCCGCGAAGGTGGCGTCGGAGACCTTGAAGGCGACGTGCCACGAGCCGCCGACCGGGCCGAAATGCGCGCGGTTCATTTCGTAGGCGTCGAGGTCGGCGAACTGGAAGAAGGCCAGCGCGGAGCCGTCGGCCATTTCGAAAAAGGTATGGCAGTAGTCGACCTCGCGGCCGAGGGCGGCGTTGAAGGCGCGTTCGCACCACGTGGCGGTGAGGGGGATGCCGAGGATGTCCTCAACGAAGGCGCGGTTGGCTTCCTGGTCGCGGACCGCGAAGGCGTGGTGGTGGAGGCGTTGGGGTGGGTCGGCGAGAAGCTGGGCGTGGGGGGTCATGGGGGTTGGGGCGGAGTCTTGGGGCATGGTGTTTCCTCCGAGCTTGAGGCGTGTCGTTTTGATCGTCTGTGCGAGTTAAGCTGCAAGCGACGGCTTTATCGTACAACGCTATTCGAGCGTCTTCAATGAATAGACAAAATCCATTTGTGACAGATTTCTCTTTGCCATCCATTGCCGGGTCGCGATCAAGACTGCGAGCACGAGATCTTCATGCTCGTGCAATTCCGCGTGGCGATCCTCAAACGCCTCAATTGCATCGTACTCGGTGAATCGAAGCGGGATGTCGACATCGCCGTGAAGAAGGCGAGAGCGAAAGCCCTATATGGAACCGAATGCCTTTTTGTTTTCAGTTCTGGGTCTTAGTATTGTCTCTGTCTTTCCAAGCAACTTCTCTTTTGAAATGACATTGCTTGTTGAGCAGAGCGCTTCCAGACCGTGCAATGTCCAGACGAGGTTTATTGAGCTTGTTGCGAGAAGGCTCGTTGTCGTTGAATGACTTATTGCGCCGACCGCACGGCCGAGGGGGTCACGCCCATACCGTTTACGAGAGCGCAAGACTGAATGAGCCAACGCCATGTTTGCTGAAAGCCGGGATTGGAGAGTTTTGGGAAGCCGATGCTGGCGCGGACGCAGGAGGATCTGACGCCGCCGCGGTTCCGATTCTGGTCATTGCGAGGCTATCCGTATCTGCGGGTCTTTGATGGCAGCGAGACGCGCACCGTGGTTGCCCGGTTCGTCTATCAGGTGCGCGACCTGCCGGTCGTGTTGGGCGACCTGAACCTCTGACGCCCGGCGTCCCGGCGCGATCCGTGACATTCGATCGCGCGACGGCGTGAAGGCTGCTATCTTGGCCGCCTCCCAACCATGATTGGACCCCACCGTGGCCAAAGGGCAGAAAAGATCCGGGCGCGAAGCCAAGAAGCCCAAGAAGACCGACGCCGAGCGGCTGAAGGCAAGCACGGCGGCGGCCAATCCTCAGCTCGCCCGCATGGGCGGCAAGGAAGCGCCGAAGAAGGCGTAGCGACGCCCGCCGGTTCGAGCGCCGGCGGCCCCTCGCCCGCGCCGCGCGGGCGAGGGGCCGCGAGAGGCACGGCGGTCACCCGGGGTGCGAGCCGGCTGAGGCCCCTCGCGCGCTGACACCGTGGCGCCGTTAGCGGTTTGCTAATCCCTCGGCGCTCTCCTGGGCGGTCGTCCGTTTAGCATCTGCAGACCGCACAGATGGCCGATGGTTTCTCCAGGGTAGCGCATCGAGTCTGCCGCTTGTGATCGACCCGGCCGTCGCGCCAGGTGTCGACGCGCCACGCGGCCGGCGCACAGCGCAGTACCGGCGCACGCGGCGGCGATGGGTGACAAAACCCTATGAACCGTGGGTCGGTCAAAGATCTGGCTGGACCACACCGCGGCGTTGGCCAGCGCGGGTCTGGCGATGATCGGCGTTGGGTCACCGATGCACACGTGCAATCACGGACACGACCTCATGAACCGTGAGGGCGGTGCGTGCTGCTGGCCTTGGAGCCGGGGCAGTCACAGTGCGGCAAGGCCAACTGCCAAGCGCGTCGCGGCCGCGCAGAGCGGTGATGGCGGACTGGCATCCGGGACCGACGCGGGGATGGCTGTCGCGCTCGGCGCGCAGCGCCATAAGCACCTGTGTCGGCGCCGCGGACGATGGTGTGGGATCGGCATCGTGAAACCATGACAGAACCGCTCGGGCGTTCGCCCCGCCGCTATGCCGGCAGCCGGATCCGTGCCCGCAAGCCCCCCAGCGGACTGTCCTCCAGCACAATGTCGCCGCCATGCGCGCGCACGATGTCGCGGGCAATGGTCAGACCCAGCCCGGTGCCATCGCTGGCGCCGGTCTCAAACGGGCGGAACACCGTCTCGCGCTGCGCCGGCGGGATGCCGGGGCCATCGTCATCCACGGTCACCAGCACGCTGCTGGTGCCCTGCGGCGCCGCGGTCACCACAACATGGCGCGCGTAGCGCCGCGCATTGTCGATCAGGTTGGTGATCGCCCGGCGCGTCGCATCGGCCCGCAGCGGCAGCGTCAGCTCCGGCGGCAGGTTGGTGGCGACATCCGCCCCGCTGCGCCGGGCGCGCGCGGCAACACTCTCCAACAGCGCCGCCAGATCGACCGGCTCCACCTGCTCGACGCCCTCACCGCGGGCGAAGGCCAGATAGGCGCCGATCATCCGTTCCATGTCCGCCACGTCTGCGGTCATCTCGGCGACGTCGTCGCGCAGCTCCGGCATCTTCGGCAGCATCGCCAGCGTCAGCCGCATGCGCGTCAGCGGTGTGCGCAGGTCATGCGACACGCCGGCCAGCATCTCTGTGCGCTGCTGCAGATACCGGCGGATCCGCTCCTGCATGCGGTTGAACGCGGTGGCCGCCTGGCGCACCTCCAGCGCGCCCTCGGGCTTGATCGGGCCGGGATCGCGGCCCATGCCGAACGCCTCGGCCGCGCCAGCCAGCCGGCGGATGGCCCGCACTTGGTTGCGCATGAACAGCGCGGCAATGGTGAACACCAGCACCGCGCTGCCCACCATCCAGAGCACGAACAGATAGAATGTGGTGATGTACAGCCGCTTGCGTGGCGCCTCGACCTCCAGTATGCCTCGGTGCAATTGGATCTGCACCAGAACGAATCGTGGGTCAGACGTCCAGTCCATGAAGAATGGCAGGTGCAGCGTCTCTTCCAGCGAGGCTTTCAAATCATCGTCCATCGGCCCGAGCACATTCACCGACTGCGTGGTCACCAATTGCGCCCCGGGCCGCAACGCGATGTCGAAACCAAACGCGTCGCGCGCCCGCGCCAGGATCCAGTCAACGTCCTCCAGGTCGGGGTATCGCTGCATCATCGAAATGGTGAAGGCCAGCTCGCCGGCGACCGCACCCGACATACGGCGCGACACCAGGTCGATGTGCCCGCCATAGAAGATCTGCAGCGCGACCCCTTCCAGGATCAACAACGGCAGCAGGATCATCAACAGGCTGCGGGCCAGCAGAGACCGCGGCAGCACGCGCCTGGTCAAGGCGCCGCGGGACCGAAGGCGCCAGATCCGCATCGGCACACGCATCTAGACCCCCGGCTTCAAGACGTAGCCACGGCCGCGTACCGTGTGCAGGAAGCGTGGCTCACGCGGATCGGTCTCCACCTTGCGGCGAAGCCGGGTCACCTGCACGTCGATGGCGCGCTCGCCGGCATCGTCCATATCCAGCGCGGCGGCGATCTCGTCGCGCGACAGCACCTCATTCGGCTTGCGTGCGAGCGCGGTCAGCAGGGCCGATTCGCCGCCGGTTAGCCGGATCACCCCCGCGGGGCCGCGCAGCTCGCCGCGCGCCGCATCGAAGCTCAGTACGCCCAGCAGCAGCGGTGCGCCCGGCGTGCTGGGTTCGGACGGCGGGGCGGCACGGCGCAGCAGCGCCCGGATGCGCAGCACGAGTTCCATTGGCTCGAACGGCTTGCCCAGATAGTCGTCGGCGCCGGCCTCGAACCCGGCAATGCGGTCCTCCGGCGCGCCGCGCGCGGTCAGCAGCAGCACTGGCACATCCTTGCCCAGGTCGCCCCGCAGGGCGGCGGTCAAGGCCAGGCCGTTCTCGCCGGGCATCATCACGTCCAGCACCATCAGATCGGGATTCAGAAAGCCCAGCTTGACGCGCGCGTCGGCGGCGTCGGCGGCGGTCGTCACGCGGAATCCTTGCTCCGCCAGATAGCGCGACAACAGGCCACGCAAGCGCGCATCGTCATCGACCACCAGCACATGGGCTTCATCCGCCATACGGCCAGTCTAGCGGAGTTTCGCTCCGCCGGCAGCGTGCGCAGTTGGGCCGTTACGCCGGCCGCGCGCGGGCGGCGCGCGCGCCCCCGTCGGCGCCTTCGACATAGGCGCGTGCCGCCTCATCCATGATGCCGCGCATGACCTTGCGGAACCCATCCACCGCGGCGGCGCCCGCCTCGCGATAGGCGGCCACCAGCCGTTCGCGCTGGCGTTCGTACAGCCGCCGCTCCAGCGCCTGGCCGGCCGTGGTCAGCGTGAGCAAACGCTGGCGCCGATCCACCCGGCCCGGCACCTGCGCCACGAAGCCCTGCTCCAGCAGCACTGAGAGCACGCGCGACAGGCTTTGCTTGGTGATGCGCAGGATCGACAGCAGGTCCGACACCGTCATGCCGGGGCTGCGGCCGACGAAGTGCAGCACGCGATGATGGGCGCGGCCCAGGCCGAGTTCGTCCAGGATCACATCGGCCGCATTGGTGAAGTCACGGTAGGCGAAGAACAGCAGATCCTGCGCCAGCCGAATCTCCTCCTCGCGCAGGAACAACAGGCTGCTGCCGGCGCTTTGGAGGTGCGCGCCCCTCTGTTCAGACATGGCTGGCATTCCCTGCGATTAAGACAGTGTCATTGACGTATTTGGTCGCGAATTATACGATCGATCCGTGGCAAGCAACAATATTGCGAGGAGCTGGCGCAATGGCACTGATTCCTTTCGACGATAGGGATGGCTGGATCTGGTGGGACGGTGCCCTGGTGCCCTGGCGGGAGGCCAACCTGCATGTGCTGTCGCATGGGATGCACTATGCCAGCGCGGTGTTTGAGGGTGAACGTGCCTACAGCGGCAACATCTTCCGCCTACGCGACCACAGCAACCGGCTGATCAATTCCGGCCGCATCCTGGGCTTCGAGATCCCCTACACGGCCGAGCAGATCGACGCGGCCTGCCTGCAGGTGTTGGCGGCGAACAACCTGACCGATGGCTATGTGCGTCCGATCGCCTGGCGCGGGTCGGAGATGCTGGCGGTCTCGGCGCAGCAGACCACGATCCATCTGGCGATCGCCGCCTGGCCCTGGCCGAGCTATTTTGGTGCCGAGCGGATGGCCGGGATCCGGCTGGGCATGGCGCCGTGGAAGCGGCCGTCGCCCGAGACTGCGCCGACTGCGTCCAAGGCCACCGGGCTTTACATGATCGGCACCATGTCGAAGCACGCCGCCGAGGAAGCCGGCTACAACGACGCGCTGATGCTGGACTGGCGCGGCTACGTGTCGGAGGGCACCGGCGCCAACGTCTTCTTGGTGCTGGACGGCGACATCCACACGCCGACCCCCGACTGCTTCCTGGATGGCATCACGCGGCGCTCGGTCATGGCGCTGGCGCGGCGCAAGCAGATGAAGGTGATCGAACGGCATATCGATGTCAGCGAATTGAGCCGCGCCACCGAGGTCTTCCTGGCCGGCACGGCGGCCGAGGTCTGCGCGGTGCGCGAGATCGCCGGTCATGCCTACACGCCGGGCCGTATCACCGAGACGCTGATGCAGGACTATGATGCGCTGGTGCAGAAAACCCCGGCGGAGGTCGCGCAGCTCGTCGCCTGACCTCCGCCCACAAGGAGACAACGCATGCCAACGCGGCTTGTCCTGATCGGCGCGGGTGCCATTGGCCGCACGCATCTCCGTGCCGCCAGCGAAACGTCGGAGGTGACGATTGTCGGTGTAGCCGATCCGAACCCTGCCGCGCAGGCGCTCGCGGCGGAGTTCGGCGCGACTTGGCAGCCGGACTATCGGACCCTGCTGGACAGTGCCCGGCCCGACGGCGCCATCGTCGCCACGCCCAACGCCTTGCATGTCCCGATCGCACTGGACTGCATCGCGCGCGGCGTGGCGGTGCAGGTGGAAAAGCCAATCGCTGACACCCTGGACCAGGCCCGCCGTCTGTCGGAGGCCGCCGCGTCGGCGCGCATTCCCGTGCTGGTCGGCCATCATCGCCGCCACAACCCGATCATACGCCGGGCGCGGGAGCTGGTACGCGGCGGCGCGCTGGGTCGGCTGGTCAGCGGCAGCGTGCTGTCGCTGTTCCTGAAGTCGCCCAGCTACTTCGATATCCCCTGGCGCCGCATGCCCGACGGCGGTGGCCCGGTCCTCATCAACATGATCCACGAGATCGACCTGATCCGTTACGTCTGCGGTGAGATCGTGCGGGTGCAAGCGGTGACGTCAAACGCCGTACGCGGCTTCGCAGTGGAGGACACCGCGGCGGTGATCCTGACGCTCGAGAACGGCGCGCTGGTCACCGTCACCCTGTCCGACACCGCCGCCAGTCCGTGGAGCTGGGATCTGTCCGCGGGCGAAAGCCTGTCGCTGTTCAACGCCGGCGCGGACTCGCATTTCCTCGCCGGCACCGAGGGCGCGCTGACGCTGCCATCGCTGACGCACTGGCGCTATCCCAGCCTGAAGGGCTGGGAACACGAGCTCGCCCACGAGACCATTCCGATAACGCGCGCCAACCCCTACGCCAATCAGCTGCGGCATTTCGCTGCCGTGATCCGCGGCAAGGAGCAGCCGATCACCTCCGGCCCCGACGGTGCCCGCACGCTGGCCGCGACGCTCGCCGTACAACGCGCGGCGCAAAGTGGGACGTCGGAGGACCTGGCCTAGCCGCGCCCCAGCAGTTCCGCCAGACCGACCCGCTGATGCCCGTGTCGCCCGACAGTCGTTTCGGCTCCGGTCAGTGCATCGAGCACTGCCTCTTGCGTCGCCTCGGCGGCAGCCTGGAACAGCCGGTCGATGCGCGTTTCCGACAACGCGCGATGCACTAGGATATCTTCGTCCGTCTCGGGCCGCATCCGATTGGCCGTGGTAAAGGCCAGCGCGATGTCGCCGCTGCCGTGTCCCCAGAAGCTGCCGCACCAGGCCAGCCCGACCCCGGCCCGCCGCGCCACCCGCGCCAGCTGCCGATGCTCTAGCGGAATATCTGTCCCGATCACGATGATGCACGACCCGGCCTCCGGCGCCTGCGTCGCTTGCGGATCGATCCGGCGCCCGTCCGGCAGATGCAGATCCCCGGCCCGGCCAAAATTCGCCAGCACCAACACACCTAGATGCCAGTTCTCGCCCTCCAGACGCAGCCGGCGCGACGCAGTTCCCACGCCCCCCTTCAGCCCGAAGCAGCTCATGCCAGTCCCGGCCCCAACCGCGCCGTTCGCGAAATCATCGGACGCCGCCTCGATCGCTGCGTCGGCGTGCGCCTCGGTCACTGCCATCGCCTGGATGTCGCTCAGATACCCATCGTTGCACTCCAGCACGACCGGATTGACCGTCGAAGTCTGGCGCCCGATCTCCGGATCCGCCCGCACCGCGCGCCGAATCAACGCATTGGCACAGGTGCCCACCCCGAACGTGTTGGTCAGCAGGATCGGGGTCTCCAGCCAGCCCAGCTCGTTTACCTGCATCAGCCCGACGCTCTTGCCGAACCCGTTCAGCACATGCGCTGCCGCGAATGGCCGGTCCCGGAACAGGTCGTCCTCGTGCGGCAGCACCGCGGTGACGCCGGTCAGCACCTCGCCCTCGGCGATCGTCGCATGCCCGACCGTCACGCCCGGCACGTCCGCGATGCTGTTGCGCTTGCCCGGTGGCAGCACCCCGCAGGCCAGCCCCAGTTCACGTGCGCGCATGCTCGTCCCCCCGTTCCCACACGCAGCTTTGGCCACCCCACAACTAGCCGGCAATCGGAAATCGTCCTAATCCGAGGACCGCCCAAGACGGAGGAGACGACCCATGCGGGACATCGGCCATTACATCGGCGGCGAACTGGTCGCCGGCACCAGCGGCGCGTTCGGCGATGTGTTCAACCCCGCCGCCGGCGAGATCGCCGCCCGCGTCGCCCTGGCCGGCAGTGCCGAGGTCAACAAGGCGGTCGCCGCCGCGGCCGCCGCCTGGCCCGCGTGGGCCGCCATGCCCGCCCTGCGCCGCGCTCGCGTGATGTTCAAACTCAAGGATTTGCTGGAGCGAGACCGCAAGCAGCTCTCCGCCATCATCACCGCCGAGCACGGCAAGGTGTTGTCCGACGCCGACGGCGAGGTGCAGCGCGGCCTGGAGGTGGTGGAATTCGCCTGCGGCATCCCGCATCTGATGAAGGGCGAGTTCACCGACCAGGTCGGCACCGGCATCGACGCCTGGTCGATCCGCCAGCCGCTCGGTGTCGTCGCCGGCATCACGCCGTTCAATTTCCCGTTGATGGTGCCGCTGTGGATGATCCCGGTGGCGCTGGCCTGCGGCAACTGCTTCATTCTGAAGCCGTCGGAGAAGGATCCGTCCGTCAGTCTGAAGCTCGCCGCCCTGCTGGCCGAGGCCGGCCTGCCCGCCGGCGTGTTCAACGTGGTGCAGGGCGCGCGCGAGGCGGTGGAGGCGATCATCGCCCACCCCGACATCGCCGCGATCAGCTTCGTCGGCTCCACTGCTATTGCCGAAACGATCTACAAGGGCGGCACCGCGCACGGCAAGCGTGTGCAGGCGTTGGGCGGGGCGAAGAACCATCTGGTCGTGATGCCCGATGCCGACATCGACGACGCCGTGGATGCCCTGATGGGCTCGGCCTATGGCGCCGCCGGAGAGCGCTGCATGGCGGTGTCGGTGGCGGTGGCCGTGGGCGATGCCGGCGATCGGCTGGTGAAGAAGCTGGAACCCCGAGTGCGCGCGCTCAAGATCGGGCCCGGAACGGATCCCGACGCCGAGATGGGCCCGCTGGTCACCGCGCAGCACCGCGACAAGGTGAAGAGCTACGTCGATATCGGTGTGAAGGAGGGCGCCAAGCTGGTGGTCGACGGGCGCGGCGTGGCGCTGCAGGGCTACGAGAACGGCTTCTTCTTTGGCGGGTCGCTGTTCGACCACGTCGGCACCGACATGCGGATCTACCGCGATGAGATCTTCGGTCCGGTGCTGTCGGTCGTGCGCACGCCCGACGTCGCCGGCGCCGTGCGCATGATCAACGCACACGAATACGGCAACGGCGTCGCGCTGTTCACCTCGGACGGTGGCACCGCGCGCGACTTCGCCAACGCGATCAACATCGGCATGGTCGGCGTGAACATCCCGATTCCTGTGCCGATGGCGTTCCATTCCTTTGGCGGATGGAAGCACTCGCTGTTCGGCGACCACCACATCTACGGGCCAGAGGGGGTGCGTTTCTACACGCGCTACAAGGCGATTACCCAGCGCTGGCCCGGCGGCGCGCGCAAGGGGGCGGAGTTCGTGATGCCGACTTTGGGGAGGTAGGAACGGCGGAGGGCGGTCCGCCACTGGGGGCATGTGCAGCTCCGCCAGGATTTCGCCACGGAGTTAGCCGGCTAACTCCGTGGTGAAAATTGCGGTGCCGCATGCGCCCCTAGCGCCATCAGCAAGCGCTAGACCGCGCTTACCTCCGCCGCGCCAACGCCAACCCCACCCCCGCACACACCAGCATCCCGCCCGACAGCCTGTTCCGCAGCCGCCCGCGCGCGGCCAGCAGGAACCGCGCCCGTCCCGCAGCCACGGCCCATCCCCCATCCAGCAGCAACGCCAACGCCAGGAACATCATCGCCAGCACCGTGACCTGCCCCAGCACCGGCCGATCCATCCGCACGAACTGCGGAAAGAACGCCCCATAGAACAGCAGCGTTTTCGGATTGGTCAGCGACACCAGGAATCCGCGCAGTGCGATCGCGCGCGCCGATTTCGGCTGCGCCGGCACGCGTGTCAGGTCCACCACAGGCGCGTGCCACTGCCGCACCCCCAGCCACAGCAGATACGCCACCCCAACCCAACGCAGCAGTTCGAACCACGCGGCCAGCGCGCCCAGCACCGCGCTCATCCCCAGCGCGGTCAAGCCGAGCTGCACCACCATCGCCGCGGCCGTGCCGGCGACGGTCAGCAGCCCGTAGCGCGTGCCCCACGTCACCGAGTTGGCGACGATCAGCGCCACGTTCGGGCCGGGGATCAGCATCAGGATTGTGGTGGCCAGGATAAAGGCCAGCAGGAGAGAGGGATCGGGCATGACGAGGTCCTTTCGGTTCGAGTACGGAACCGTACGCCGGAAACGCGACGCCCCGCCGCACGGGAAGGTGGGCGGGGCGTTGCGGGTTCAGCGTGGAGGGCACTCAGCGCGGGGCCGAGGCCTCTCCGGAACGCGCAGCGTCACCGCCGCCAGATTGGCGGTGTTGTTGGCGGGCCGATGCGATGCGTGCGCAAATCATACGGCGAAAACTAGGCGCGCGATGTTGGCCGCGTCAATCGGCTCAGTCCGGCACAGCCCAGCTGGCACCCTGACAGACCGGCGGCCCAATGCCATATCTTGCGCCAACGAGCCTGCGGGAATGACGCCATGAATCTCAATCAGGTCACGCTTCCGGCGTGCGACGTCGCAGCCTCGGCCCGGTTCTATCGCGGCATGGGTTTCACCCAGATTGTCGACACCGCCCATTATGCGCGTTTCGAGTGCCCGGACGGGGAGTCGACATTCTCCGTGCATCACGCACCCGCGGTCCCACCCGATACCGGCACCGTGATATATTTCGAGGTCGAACAGCTCGACGACAAGGTGCGCGCGTTGCAAGCGCTTGGGTTTGAATTCTTCCATCCCCCCACCGACGAGCGGTGGCTTTGGCGGGAGGCCCGATTGAAGGATCCATCTGGAAACGTGATCTGCTTGTTCTGGGCGGGCGAAAACCGCAGATTTCCACCCTGGCGTATCGCCGGGGCGTAATCGGGTGTCGCGGCCCGCGCTACTCGGCAGCCCGGACCGTGAAGCTGTTCTGATAGGCGAGCAGCCGCCCGCGCACCTGGGTTGCCCGGTCAGCGGCGGCTCGATGATCTCGCTCCAGAATGATCGCGGTGACCGCTTCGCCTACCGCCTTCACCTGTGCCTCATCGTCCTCCGCCACCGGTACGGTCAGCACGGTATCGTGACAATAGGTCGGCACCACGCCCTCCGCGCGCAGCGCCTCCTGCATCGCCCACTCCCCCGCCATTAGCTTGCGAATGTTCCGCCGCAGCAGTCGACGCAGCATCGCCACGCCCTTATCGCAATACGTCAGATGTTCCAGCGCATGCACCGCGATCGGCCGCTGCGACACGATCGCATCGTAATCCCCCGGTGCCCGCTGACGTTCCTCATAATTCTGCCCGAACCCGGTCTGCCCATAGAAATCCACTGACTCAACCCCGCATTCCTCGATCTTCCCCAACCCGCGCGAGTTCACCTCGTGATGGAAATGCCGCCAGCCGATCACCTTGCACGTCCGGTTATCGATCGGCGTCGTCCACCGCGTGATCCCCACCCGACTGAACTGCCGCTCCGTCTGCCCGTCCTCCCAGATGTGGCCCACCTGGGCCAGGTTCGGCAGCAGAATATCATTCGACCGCACCCACACCTTGTCACCCCAACGGCGGGACGTGACGTAGATCATCCCCGTCGGCGTCTCGACGAACTCCATCTTCGGGATCTCGCCCCACACATCGGCGGCGAACTGGGCGAACGTCGCGCGCGTGTGCAGGAACACGGTGTGCGCCGGGTCCATTACGTTCTCATGCACCTGGAGCCAGTTACAGGGGTAGGTGATGGAATACGGCGCCATCACATTATCCGGGTGCTGGTAGCTGTCGTAGATCGGAAACGCCGGAATGGTTTCAGGCGGTCCGAAATAGCCGAACACCAGCCCCTGGTACTCCCGCACCGGATACGCGCCGTGTTTCATCCGATCCTTCAACGTGCTGCCGGGAGGATCACCCGGCGTTTCCAGAATCGTGCCATCGGGCGCGAACAGCCAGCCGTGATAGCAGCAGCGTAGCCCGCACTCGGTCGGCAGCCCGAACTCCAGCGACGTGCCACGATGCGGGCAATGTTTCTCCAGCAGGCCGTACTCGCCATTGGCGGCGCGGAACAGGATCAAGTCCTCGCCGAACATGCGCACTTTCAGCGGCAGGTCGGTGACCTCGGACGCCAGCCCGATCGGCTGCCAATATCGACGCAGATGCTCCCCGCTCGCCGAGCCCTTCTCGACATGCGTCAACTCCGCGTCCTCCGGCGGCGTTGGCGCGCCATAGTAGCCGTTATAGGGCGTGTTGCGGTGCTCCCCGGTCACGGTCATCGGGCGCTCCCCTGTCGGCTGCGGCAACCGAGCCTACACCACCTCTCCCGCATTGCGGGAGAGGTCAGCAAGCGAAGCGACGCCGGGTGAGGGCTCCGTGCTCTGCCGCCCGTTCCACTCGCCCGGAAACCATCCTAATCTCCCGCCAAAGGGGGAGAACGCACAAACATGCCCGCACGCACCGGCCAACAATATCTCGACGGCCTCCGCGCCCAGTCGCCCGACGTATGGCTGGACGGCGAGCGCGTGCGCGACGTCACCGCCCATCCCGGCCTCGCCCGCAGCGCGCGCACCATCGCCGGCCTCTACGACATGCAGCACGACCCCAAGCTGCACGACGCAATGACCTACACCTCGCCGTCGTCCGGCGATCCCGTCGGCTTGTCCTTCATCATCCCGCGCACCCACGACGACCTGGTCCGCCGGCGCGAGATGATGCTGCGTTGGGCGCGCGCGACCTGCGGCATGATGGGCCGCTCGCCGGACTTCATGAATGTCAGCTTCGCGGCCTGGGCTGCCGCCGCCGACTTCTTCGCCCGCGGCCGGCCCGAATTCGGCGACAACATGCGCCGCTATTACGAGCATATCCGCGAGCACGACCTGGTGCTGACCCACGCGCTGATCAATCTGCAACGCAGCCGGAACGTCGTCGCCAACTACAACCTCGCCGAGGGCACCGCGCTGCAGGTGATCCGCGAAACCGACACTGGCATCGTCGTGCGCGGCGCGCGCATCCTGGCGACGCTCGGGCCGATCTCCGACGAGATCGCGGTCTATTCCCCGCGCCTGGGCCAGCACACCACCGGCCACAACCCGTTCGCACTGAGTTTCGCCATTCCTTGCGCCACGCCAGGTCTGCGCTTCCAATGCCGCGAAAGCTTCGATCTCGGCCGATCCCATTTCGACCACCCGCTCGGCTCCCGCTTCGAGGAGATGGATTGCATCGTCTTCTTCGACGATGTGCTGGTGCCATGGGACCGTGTATTCGTGCTGGGCGATGTCGGCCTGCTGAACGACACGTCGCGCGAGACGCACTATTCCGCCCACAGCGCGCATCAGGGGGCCGCGAAGAACATCGCCAAGTGCGAGGTGGTGCTGGGCACCGCGCTGCTGATGACGGAGGCGCTCGGTAACGCCCACCTGCCGCATGTCGAGGAGCGGCTCGCGGAGCTGATGACGCACACGGTGGCGATGCGGGCGTGCATGCGCGCCGCCGAGGCCGATGCGAAACTGGATCAATGGGGTGTGATGTGCCCCGACATCGTGCCGATCGAGACCACGCGCAACCTGTTCATGACCGCCTATCCGCGCATGGTGGAGATCCTGCAATTGCTCGGCTCCTCCAGCTTCATGCTGACGCCGACCGCGAAGGACCTGCGCGGGCCCCTGGCGCCGTGGATCGAGCAATATCTCGCTACCGAGACGACAAAGGCGCGTGACCGCATCAGCCTGTTCCATCTGGCGTGGGACATCGCCTGTTCGTCCTTCGGTGGCCGGCAGGTTCTGTATGAACGTTTCTACGCCTCCGATCCGCTGGCGCGTGCACGTATGCTGATCGGCATTTTCCCCACCCAGGACATCACCGACCGCGTACGCCAATTCCTACAACCGGACGAGGATAACTAAGCAAGGGAGAGACCGTCATGACCCACCGCCCGACGCATCTCGGCCACGTCAACATCTACGTGCGTAATGTGGAACGTTCGCATCAATGGTACACCGAGGTGCTTGGCCTGCACACCTATCATTATCGCCCAGGCTGGGCGGCGTTCCTGTCAGCGGACCTCAGCCACTCGCACGAGGTGGCCCTGATGCAGGTGGGTGACGATGCGCCATTGCAGCAGAAGGGCCAGGTCGGGCTGAATCACATGGCCTGGATGATGGACAGTCTCGACGACCTCAAAGCCGCCTATTGGCGCCTGAAGGAGAAGGGCGTGAAGATCGACCGCATCGTCGACCACGGATTGTCGCTCGGCATCTACTTCCGCGACCCAGACGGCAACGGCATGGAAGTCTCCTACGAACTCCCCCGCGAAAAATGGCCGCGCCAGACTGAGGTCTTCGCCTCCGACGTCGTGGGCCTCGGCCACTTCCCCGGCCCCTGGGATGAGGAGATTAAAGTCCAGAACACCGCGGTCCGGCAAACCGCGTCCTAAACGACATCACCACGACTGCGTCACTACAATCGTCATGGCCCGCCCCCGGGCCCGGCCGACCCGAGGACAGGCTCCGGCGGGCCACCCACGTCTTTCATCCCGTCGCCGACTAAGTCGCGGGTGGCCCGGACAAGCCGGGCCATCACGCGATCGGGCTACGCCGCCACCGGCCGCGCCCGCTGATTGTACAACATCTTCGCCCGCCGCTCCTGCTCCGCCGGCGGCAGCTTTGACGGATCCTCCGACCACCCCGTCCCCACCGCCAACCCCTTCTGCACCGCAGGCCGTGCCCCGATCTCCTCAAACCACCTTTTAAAATACTTGAACTCCTCGATATCCTGTCCCTGTGCCTTCCAGTTCACCGTCCACGGATAACAGATCATATCGGCAACGGTATATTCTTTCCCCGCCAGGTAAGGGCTCTCATACAGCCGATTGTTCAGCACCCCATACAACCGGTTCGCCTCATCAGTGAACCGCCGCACGGCGTAACTCTGATCCCCCTGCTTATCGCCTAACCGGCGGAAATGCCCGCACTCACCCAGCTTCGGCCCCTGGTTCGCCATCTGCCAGATCAGCCACTCGGTCACCGCGGTTTTCGTGCGTGTGTCTTGCGGAAAGAATTTCCCCGCCTTCTCAGCGACATACAGCATGATCGCGCCGGACTCGAACACCGAGATCGGATCCCCGCCGCCCTTCGGATCGCGATCCACCAGCACCGGCATGCGATGGTTCGGATTCATCTTCAGGAATTCGGGCGTGAACTGATCGCCTCTCCCGATGTTGCAGGGGATGACATTGTACTCCGCACCGAGTTCCTCCAGCAAAATTGTCACCTTTTTGCCATTCGGTGTCGGCCAGTAATGCAGGTCGTACATCGCGCTGCTCCCATTTGGGGTTGTTGGCATGCGCCGATCCTAAGGCAACTCCCCCAACCTGTCATTGCGAGGAGCGCAGCGACGAAGCAATCTCGATCCGAACTCGCACGAACCGCGGTGCCACCGCGGCCCGAGATTGCTTCGTCGCTCCGCTCCTCGCAATGAGAGTCAGAACCACGCTCACGCGCCCGGCCGGCCATCGCGGTGGTACGGATGCCTCGTTGCGATGCTACGAGCGCGATACAATTGTTCCGCGAGCATCGCGCGGGCCAAAAAATGCGGCCAGGTCATCGCCCCCAGCGACAGCACGGCATCTGCCCGCGCCAGCACTGCGGCATCCAGCCCCTCCGCCCCACCGATCAGGAAACACACCTGCCGCCCCAGGCCCAGCCATCGTTCCACCTGCGAGGCAAACCGCACACTGTCCACCGTCTCGCCCCCCAGATCCAGCACCACCACGAACGCGTTCGCCGGCAGCGCCCCCAGCAACGCCGCTCCCTCCCGCCGCTTCACCTCGGCCGGCGCCCCGCGTGCCTCCGCCAGCTCCACCAGGCCCAGATTGGGCCGCATCCGTCCGGCATAGCGCGCGAACAGCGCCGCTTCCGGCTTATCCCGCAGGCGCCCGATCGCCATCACCTGCCACATGCGCTTCTCCCTTGACGCGCCCCACGCCAACCCGAGCATACTCGCCTTTCAGGCAGGCAACGTCCAAACGAGACCACCATGATCAACGACGGCATCGCGCGCGCCGGGCGCAACACGCTGAGCGACGGCATCCGCCGCGCCGCCGCGAAGTTCCGTGACCGCGAGGCTCTGGTCTTCGCCGGCCGAAGCTGGAGCTTCCAAGCAATCGACACCGCCACCAGCCGCGTCGCTCGCCGCCTGATCGATGTCGGACTGCAACCAGGCGACCGCATCGCCGCCTATGGCCGCAACTCCGATGCCTATCTGATTGCCTTCCTCGCCTGCTGCCGTGCCGGCCTGGTGCATGTGCCAGTGAACTACGCGCTGACCGGTGGGGAGCTGCGCTACATCCTGGACCAGTCCGGCGCCCGCGCGCTGCTGACCGCGCCCGCGCTGGAGGCGAATCTCGACGGCGCCACTGCAGAGATTCGCGGTCGTTTCGAAGGCGGCGGCGATCTCGATATTCTTGCCACCGCGCGCGATCCCGCCGCACCCAACAACATCGACGCCGTGATTGACGATGCCGCGCTGGCGCAGATTGTCTACACTTCCGGCACCACCGCGGCCCCAAAGGGCGCGATGATGACGCATCGCGCCATGATGTCGCAGTACTATTCCGTGATTCATGAGATGGATTACGGTTCTCAGGACCAGTCCCTCGCCGCGCTGCCGCTGTATCACACCGCGCAGATGCACGCGTTCACCGTGCCGCAGTTCCTGGTCGGCGCCCGCACCGTGCTGATCGAGGCGCCGCAGCCTGATCTCGTGCTGCGCCTGATCGAGCAGGAGCGCATCACCTCGTTCTTCGCCCCGCCCACGGTGTGGATCAGCCTGCTGCGCCATCCCGACTTCGCCACGCGCGACCTACGCACGCTGCAACGCGTCTACTACGGCGCGTCCATCATGCCGGTGCCGGTGCTGCGCGAACTGCGGGACCGCCTGCCCAACGCGCTACCGTACAATTGCTACGGCCAGACCGAGATCGCGCCCCTCGCAACCACGTTGCGCCCCGAGGAACACGACGCCCGCCCCGCCTCCTGCGGCCGCCCGGCGCTGAACGTCGAAACCCGCGTCGTCGATCCGCAGATGAACGATGTGGCCGCCGGCACCCATGGCGAGATCGTGCATCGCTCGCCGCATCTGCTGACCGGCTACTGGAACAAGCCCAAGGAGACCGAAGAAGCCTTCACCGGTGGCTGGTTTCATTCCGGTGATGTCGGCTATGTCGACGACGAAGGCTACCTCTACATCGTCGACCGCATCCGCGACGTCATCAACACCGGCGGCGTGCTGGTCGCAAGCCGCGAGGTGGAGGAAGCTCTCTTCACCCATCCCGCCGTCTCCGAAGTCGCCGTGGTTGGCCTGCCCGATGATAAATGGATCGAATCCGTTACGGCTTTCGTCGTGCTGCGCGATGGCCAAGCCACCGACGAGGCCACACTGATCGCCCACGTCCGCCCACTTCTCGCCGCCTTCAAGCTGCCCAAGCGCGTGCTGTTCGTCGACACGTTGCCGCGCAACACCGCCGGTAAGCTGCTGAAGCGCGAGCTACGCCGGCAGCATGCGCCATGACACACTCAAGAAAACGCACGCCCGCCCAGCCAAACTCGTCATGGTCCGACTTGTCCGGGCCACCCACGTCTTTGGCTGTACCGCGAAGGCTAGTCGTGGATGGCCCGCCGGAGCCTGTCCTTGGGTCGGCCTTCGACCGAGCCCGGGGACGGGCCATGACGATTGCATAATGTAACATCCTCCGGAGAGTACCCCATGCGTCTCTACAACTCCATCGGCCCGAACCCAAAAGTCGTGCGCATGTTCATGGCCGAACGCGGCATCGACCTGCCCAAGATCGAGATCGACCTGCGCGGCGGCGAGAATCGCCAGCCGCCCTACCTCGCGAAGAACCCCGCCGGCCAGTCCCCCGCGCTGGAACTCGACGATGGTACCGTGATCGCCGAAATTACCGCGATCTGCGAATACCTCGACGAAACCACCCAGGGCCCCTCATTGATCGGCACCACCCCCCAAGAACGCGCGGAAACCCGCATGTGGACCCGCCGCATCGACCTCAACATCATCGAGCCGATGGCGAACGGCTTCCGCTTCAGCGACGGGCTGCGGATGTTCCAGAACCGGGTGCATTGCATCCCGCAGGCCGCAGACGACCTGAAGCAGACCGCGCAGGAATGGCTGACCAAACTCGACGGAATGATCGCCGGCAAGCAGTTTATTTGCGGTGACCGCCTCACGCTCGCTGATATTCTATTGTTCTGCTTTGTGGATTTCTTCGACGGCATCAAGCAGCCGATCAACCAGGACAACAAGAACATCGTCACGTGGCACGCACGAATAAAGGCGCGCCCGAGCGCCGTCGCCTAGCAGCTGCTCCAGAGGGCGCCTTTATGCGAAGCCATCACTCGACGGCCGCGTCAAGACACAACTGCAATCACGCATCGTTACGCAGCAGGCTCGCCGGGGCTTCTCGTGAGCTGGTGATCAGGGCTAGCTCATGCACATACAGAAAACATCCCAATTGTTCGAGATCTGGCTCTCGTGAATCGACTTTCCCGGTTCCGCAAGGATATGGATGTCCTCGCTGCCGCGTGGGACTCCAACCAGATAGCAGCCCGGATTCCCGGGCACGCCGCAGCCGCACTTCCCATTGAGGTACAAGGGAGCGCTACACCCGAATTGGCATTTGTCGCTGATTGTGCAGCCTGTCGGAGCCTTCAGATCGTACTGAAGCCTGGGATGCGAGGTGTCATCCTTGTGTAGGCAGAGGCACACGGTGCCCCAGCCAGGCGCCTGTCGTGCCCATTTCCACTCGTCGCCGGGCTCGGCCACGACAATGACCTGCTTGCCATGAGGCGGTGCCGCGACCAGGTAACACGCACAGTCGTGATCACCGTCCTTGTCGCAGGTGCCCCCGCATTTCCAACTGGATTCGTCGTCCAATTTCTTGGCCGCCGCTTTCGGTTCATCGCATTATCCATGGGTGCACAGGTGATACCCGTCCGGCGCGATCCATTCGTCGCCATATGCTACGCTCCCTGTTCTCGAGATCGGCGCCGGCACGTCTTCAGGCAATGTTGCCATATCGCGATGATCACCTGACCCTGCCATCTCGCGGATGCCTCGGCAAGTCATTTCTTTGGCGCGATCCGACGGCGATCACCGGCGGTGCCCACATCTGTGATGACCGCCTGACGCTCGCCGATATTGTGGCGTTCAGCTCTGTTGATTTCCTCGGTGGCATCGCACGGCTGATCAACCAGGACAACAAGAACATCGTCGCCCGGCACGCGCGGATGCAGACACGCCCCAGCGCAGCGGCTGGCGAGCGATCCGTATAGCACCTTTATGGCAGGCCATTGTATCGACGGCCTTCGTCGAGGGTGGCGAGGTGAGGCCGATGGTGACGTCGCGGTGTCTCGTGGCACTTTTGTTGCTGGCGATTGCGGGCTGCAGTGCACCACCCGCACCAACCGTGGCGCAGCAGGCGCCGCTGGTGGTCAGTGCGTTGACCGTGCATGGCCTGAGCTGCACCGAGGTCGACGCCTACAGCGCCACCTGCGTCGGTAACTAGGCGCGCGGCAGCGTCCCCGCTGCCTGCAGCGCCACGATCTCTGACGCATCGAGCCATCCGGCCAACGCCCCAACGACGCCCGCCGCATCAGCTGCCACCGGCGCAATCGGAGGCGCCGGCACAGTACGAGAAAACCGTGGCGCTGGCCCCGGCTGCACGACCCCATCCACCGTCACATACGTCCCGCGCGCCACATGGTGCGGATGCCGCGTCGCCTCTTGCATCGACAACACAGGTGCGAAACAAACATCCGTCCCCTCCAGCCGCGCGCACCATTCATCGCGCGAGCGCGTCAGCAGCACCGTTGCAATCCGCGCCCGGCTCTCCGGCCACCGCGCGCGATCCAACTGCGTCGGCATCGTCGCCGGATCGATCTCCAACCGTTGCAGCAGCTCCGCATAGAACTTCGCCTCGATCGGTCCTAGCGACACGTACTGCCCGTCCCCACAAATGTAGACGTCATAGAACGGCGCGCCGGAATCGGTGACATTGGCCCCCCGTTCTGTCGCCCATCGCCCCTCGGCCAGCATCCCGTGGATCGAGGTCATCAGCGATGCGATCCCATCGATCATCGCCGCATCCACCACCTGACCCTGTCCGGATTTCCGCGCCTCGTACACACCGCACATGATGCCGAACGCCAGATACAGCGCCCCGCCACCAAAATCGCCGATCAGGTTCAACGGCACCGCTGGCGGACCGCCCGCGCGCCCAATCGCGTGCAGCGCACCGGTCAACGCGATGTAGTTGATGTCGTGCCCGGCCGCCGTGGCGAGCGGTCCGTCCTGCCCCCACCCTGTCATCCGCCCGAACACCAACCGAGGATTCTGTGCCAGGCACACATCCGGTCCCAACCCGAGTCGTTCCATCACACCCGGCCGGAATCCTTCCACAACCGCATCGGTCTGCCCGATCAGCCGCAGCGTCAGCGCAATTGCGTCCGGTTTTTTCAAATCCAACGGGATCGCCTTGCGGCTGCGCAGCAGCAGATTGAAGCGGTGGTCGCGCTGAATGCCCAGATCGCTCGGCGTGGTGCGATCGATGCGCAGCACCGTCGCCCCGAGGTCAGCCAGCAGCATCGCGCACATCGGCCCAGGGCCGATGCCCGCCATCTCCACCACCTTCAGCCCAGCGAGCGGTCCCATCGTCAGCTCACTGTCGAACGGATGTACGCTGTGATAGGGTTCCTGATCATCGTCCCTCACCCTGACAAGTTGTGATCAGCGTGACACTTAATCTGGCGGTCGTCACCTTTGCGTTGGACTCTTGCACTCAGCTCCCTGCCGCGACAAAAGAGGAAACACAAATGAACGCAAATAAGCAGGAATGAACACGAATGCGCCGGTTCCTGTTGCGATACCGGAGCGGATTGTCGGCATCGCATACATTAAAAAACCTGCCTCAAGCGTCATACCTCAGCCCGAAACAGCTCCGCGGCATTCGCGTTCATCCCTGCTTATTTGCGTTATCTCTTCTGCCGAGCGCCGATGGCAGCCGCCCGCTTAAGTACCGTGCGGGCCCGTTCTACCACCGGAACGTCGATCATCGCACCCTCGAATTGCACGGCCCCCAGCCCCTTGGCATAGGCATCGTCATATGCTGCCACCATCCGCTCGGCCCGATCGACCTCGGCCGCCGTCGGCGCGAATTCCTCGTTCAGCACGGGTATCTGCAACGGATGAATCCCACTCGCGCCAACAAATCCCAGCCGCTTCGACCGCCGCACGATGGCGCGAAACGCCTCTTGGTCCCGGAAATCCGCGATCGACCCGACAAACCCCAACGGCATGATCCCCGCCGCCCGCGCCGCGAATACCGTTTGCTGCTTCGGAAACAGCAACCCATCGGCATCCGGCATCATGCCTGTATCGGCGGTGAAATCCTCCGTCCCCAGGCTGATTCCCACCAACCGCGGATGCGATTTCGCGATCGCCTCGAGCTTGAAATACCCCGCGGCTGTCTCAACCAGCGCAACGAACTTGATCCCCCCCACCGGCAGCCCACGCTCCACCTCCAGTTCGTCCACCATCTCCGCGACGGCCTGCACATGCTCGGGGCTGTCGACCTTGGTCAGCATCAGCGCCGCGATGCCTGGGATCACCGCCGCCTCAACATCGCGCACCAGCAGCCGCCACGGCCGGTTCACCCGCACCAGCACATCCGCCCCATTGCGCGCCACGCGCGGGATCGCATCGGCGATCAGCGTCCGCGCTCGCTCCTTCTGCGACGGCGCGATCGAATCCTCCAGATCCAGAATGATCCCATCCGCCCCGCGATCCGCGCCAGTATTGACGAACTTCTCCACATTCACCGGTACGAACAACAGAGAGCGCCAGCACGGCAGGTTGTCACGCATCGTCATGCCTCCTTGATAATACCCACCGCTGCCAGCGCGGCACGCCGTTCTGCGTCGTAGCCGATCCCCGCCAGCAATTCCGCCGTATGCTGCCCCAGCACCGGCGCCGCGACGCGCAACGCTCCCGGCGTCTCCGACAACCGCGGGATCACATTGTGCATCACCACCGACCCGGCTTCCGCATCCGGCGCCTCCACCAGCACCCCGCGCGCACCCACATGCGGATCGTCCATCAACTGGTCGATGTCATACACCGGCGTCGCCGTCACCTCGGCCTGCTGGAAGATCCGCATGTTCTCCTCCAACGTCCGCGCCGCGATGAACGACGCCACCGCCCCATCGCACTCTTCGATATTCTGTACCCGATCCGTATTCGTCCGAAACCGCGGATCGTCGATCATGTCCGCCCGCCCGATCGCGCGAAACAGCCGCTCCGCCATCGCCTGGATCGACGCCGAGATCGCGATGTACCGCCCATCACTTGTGCCGTACACATTCCGCGGCGACGTCGTCAGCGACCGGCTGCCGGTCCGCGCCGGCAGCTCCCCCGTCACCCGATACGTCGCTGCATCCGGCCCCAGGATCGAAATGATCGGATCCAGCAGCGGCAGATCGATCACCTGCCCCTTGCCGCCTTGCTCGATCACACGCAACGCGATCATCACCGCGTACGCGCCATACAGGCCCGCCACCATATCCGCCAACGCCAACGGCGGCAGCACCGGCGCCCGATCGCCATATCCGTTCTTCGAGGCAAACCCGCTCATCGCCTCGACCAGCGTGCCGAAACCGGGCCGGTCCCGATACGGTCCATCCTGCCCGAACCCCGACACCCGCACGATGATCAGGTTCGGATTGCGCGCGTGCAGCGCCTCCGGCCCGATCCCCATCTCCTCCAGCGTGCCCGGCCGGAAATTCTCGATCAGCACCTGCGCGGTCGCCGCCAGATCCAGCAGCAGGTCGCGCCCCTCCTGCGGCCGCAAGCTCAACGCCAGCGATTTCTTGTTCCGCGCATACACCTTCCAATGCAGGCTCATCCCCTTCACGCGCCACGCGCGCAGCGGGTCGCCGATCTTAGGGTCCTCGATCTTGATCACCTCGGCGCCGTGATCGGCGAGCTGCAGGCTGACCATGTTGCCGGCGACCAGGCGCGACAGGTCCAGCACGCGAATCCCCGCCAGCGGCGGCGTGGCATCAGGCGCGAAATCAATGCGAGGAATCATATCGTTCGTCTTGTGTGATGGCGTGGCTGCGCTAGTCTGGGTCCAGACGCAGGTGGCCCGCAAGGGCTGAAACGGGAACGCGCGACGCTGTGTGTAAGCATGGTCAGGCCGCGGCTGCCCTCGCAACTGTAGGCGGTGAGTCTGGTTCCAGATCGCCATTGTCTCCGCAAGGGGATGAGAAGGTGGAACCAGACGATGAGCCGCGAGCCAGGAGACCGGCCGGCGTCGAGACTGTTGCGTGCAGCGGGCGAGGTGCACCGGTGCAGCGGGGTGAAAACCTGTAGGCGGCTGTCGTCCCAGCAACGGGATCGCCGCCGCAAGCATGCGATCCCATCGGAAGGAGGACCGCATGCGTCGCACCCTTTGTGCCGCACTGCTTTGCATCGCTACCGCGTCGCCGGCGCTTGCCCAGGACATTACCCCTGCCGACGCCTCGTCGGGCAAGGAGGTCGTGGTCACCGCCACGCGTGTGCCCACCGATGTGGAGAACCTTCCCGCCAGCGTGACCGTGGTCGATCGCACGACGATGGAGCAGCGCGATTACAACACGTTGGCCGATGCGCTGTCGGCCATTCCCGGCCTGCGTGTGGTGCAGGAGGGTGGGCCCGGTGGCGTCACCAGCGTGTTCATCCGCGGCACCAATTCGGAACATGTGCTGGTGTTGCTGGATGGCATGCCGATCAACGATAGCTCCAACCCGGCCGCCGCATTCAATTTCGGCGAAGACGTGCTGGGAGATATCGAGCGCATCGAGGTGGTGCGCGGCCCAATGGCGGCCGTCTATGGGTCTGGCGCGGTGGGTGGCGTGATCAACCTGATCACGCGCAAAGGCACACAGCAAGGCGTTCATTTCACCGGCGATCTGGCCGGCGGCTATCCAGCGCAGGTCAGGGGAGTCGTCAACGCGTCCGGCATTGAAGGTCCGGTGGACTTCTCCGGGACATTCGAATCACAGTCCCAGCGCGGTTATGACACGACGCCACCGCGCGAGGTGATCAACACCAACACGCCGCAGGGCTTCCGCGACATGATCGGCACGATCAACCTCGGCTACACCCCGATCCCGGGCACACGCTTCTCCCTGCTGCTGCGCGCACGGCAGGCGGTATATGGCTTCGACAATTACAACGGCGGGCCCAACTTCGATGACGACAACTCCACCGGTCGTGACAGCTCGCTGATCGGCCGGGTTGGCGTGCACAGCACGCTGTTCGGCGGCACCTACGAAACCGAACTGTTCGTCGGCCGCATTCAGGAAAACCGCGGGTTCAGGGAGCTGCTGAACCCCAATGATCCCAATCAGGCGACCCAGTTCGAAGGGGACAATTCGTATCGCACCGATGTGCAATGGAACAACACGGTGCATTTGGACGATCTGATTCACATCGCCGCACTGTCCGCGACAGACTTCACCTATGGCTACGAGTACATCGGTGACAGTGTTCGAAGTGCCAGCACCCTGTCGTTCTTTGGTGCCCCATTTGCGTCAACCACGTCAGGGTGGATGACCACGAACGCGGCCTATACCGGCCTGCAGACGACGCTATGGAATCGACTGACGGTGACCGGGCAGCTGCGCCAGGATTGGGTCCTGGGCGACACGCCGCTGACCTGGCGGCTGGGCGCGGCCTACGATGTGCCGGAGATCGCGACCCATTTCAAAGCGTCCTATGGCACCGCGTTCCTGGCGCCATCCCTGTTCGAACGGTTTGGTGCCGAAGCGGGTTATCAGCCCAACCCGGGCCTGAAGCCGGAACAAGCGCGCGGCTGGGAGGCGGGTTTTGTGACAGACATTCCAGCCTTTGGGTCGCCCAAATCGATCAGTGTTGGCGTGACCTACTTCAATGAGCAGGTGCAACAGCTAATCGACAATATTACGCTCCCGTCTGGGAATTTCACGTATGTCAACATCGATTCAGCGCACTTGCAGGGCGTGGAGACCGAGCTGACCGTACGCGCGGCCGCATGGATGACACTGACTGCGAGCTACACCTATACCTATGCCCTGGATGTTCAGACCGGTGAGGTGCTGCTGCGCCGCCCACAGAACGCCGCAAGCCTGGACGCGGCAATTCACCCGGTACCGAAACTGACGATCGCCCCGGAGCTACTGTATACGGGTGAGTTCCAGGATTTCCTGACCAACAACGATGGGACGTTTGGCTCGGTCGGGACCTCGGGCGCGGGGATCGTTGCCAATCTGACCATAACGTATGACGTTGATCCGAGGGTGCAGTTCTACACCCATGTGAGCAACATTTTTGACTCACACTTCGAACCGGCAAACGGATTCGCCATTCCCGGCCCCTCGGTCTGGACCGGCGTGCGCTTGAAGCTTTAACCGTCGCTAGGGCGGGTCATCCCGCCCTGGCTATTTGTTTTGTCGCGCGATCGCTTCACGACGCTTCCGCCGGAAGCGATCGCGCTCTATCCGCCGGCCTCGTGCCGGAACGTCGCCGCCAGCGTGCGCAACGCGCCACGTGCATGCGGGTCGGCGACGTTGCTGTACAGCACGACCTCGGTCGGGGGCAGGGCGGGCAGGCCCATCTGTCCACCCACCTCGACTGCGCCGACCGGCGCCACGCGATGCGCCAGCGGTGCGACGCCGAGGCCTGCCAGCACCGCCGCCCCCACCGCTGTGACACCGCCGCCGATGAACGCCTCCATCCACTTTACGCCGGTTGCGTCCAATGCGCGGGTCGCAGCAGTGCGCACGCCACAGGGATCGGCCAGCGCGATCAGCGGCAGCTCGCCACTCGGCCGCTTCCGCCAGCCCGGCGCTGCGAACCAGCCCATGCGGTCGGTGGTGAGGCGTTCGCCATCGCGACGCTCGCCCTGCCGCCGCAGGATGGCCGCGTCCAGCGCGCCCCGGTCGAACGCCGCCATCAGGTCTGCCGAGGCCCCGATGCGCACTTCCAGCACCAGCGCCGGGTCATAGTCGGCCAGCCGTGCCAGTAGCCGCGGCAGTTCCGGCCCGCCCACCTGGTCGCTGATTCCCAGCAACACCCGGTGCGGCGCGTCTTGCAACCCGCCCACCGCCCGGTCATGCGCCGCCAGCAAGGCGCGCGCCGCCTCCAGGAACGCCGCGCCGGACGCGGCCAGCCGGACCAGGCGCGGGGTGCGTTCGATCAGCCGATGTCCCAGCCGCTGCTCCAGCCGCTTCAGCTTCAGGCTGACCGCGGCCTGCGTGGTATCCAGTGCCTCCGCGGCGCGGGTGAAACTGCGCAGGTCGGCGATCAGGACGAAGGCCTGTACGGCGTCGAGGTCGAGGGGGCGGGCGATATCAGTCATATCTGGTCCTTATGTCTGATATATATATTCATGGAATATGATAATATAAGCTGGAGCGTTATCTTCTCGCCCACCTTCATCAGAGGAGAACGCCATGTTGGTCGCCCAATACCTCCACCGCCTGCCGGCCGGCTTCGATCTGGCCCGCATCCGCGAGCGTGCCGCGACGCGTGGCCACGACTGGGACGACGTTCCCCGTCTCGCCTTCAAGGCGTTTATGTTGCGCGAACGGGGCCAGTATGGCGCCGCCGCCAGCGCCTATTCGTCGCTGTATCTCTGGCAGGACGCGGCGGGCCTGGGCAATTTCCTGGGTGATGACTGGTTCCGCTTTGTTACCGACTCGTTCGGCCGACCCTCGATCGAGACCTGGGTGCCGCTCGACGTCCGCATCGGTCCCGCCATGCCGGTCCGCTCGGCCTGGCGCGAGGAGATGACAATCCTGCCGGATGCCGACCTTCCCCGCGTGGCCGCGCAGGAGCGGGAGCGGAATCAGATGGTCGCCGCCCAGCCCGGGGTGCGCGCCAGTGTGGTCGCGCTGGACGTCGCGAACTGGCGTGTGGCGCGCTTTGGCCTGTCGGCCGGGGCGCCGGCGGCCCGCGACGACGCCGTGGTGTATGAAGTGCTGTACCTCGCCACGCCGGGGCTGACCGCGGCGGCGTAACGCCGGCTTGCGTCCGCCGATCCGGTCGCCAAACTACCCGGCGCTGGCGACCGGAGGAGACATTCGCGATGGCGGAACAACGGCCGTTCTATCACGACGGCATGCGGGCGTTGCAGGACCAGTTCGATGGCCGTCGCGTCGCCGACGGCCTGGCCGCGCATCGGCGCCGTTACGACTTCTGGGACGACGATCGCGCCCTGATCGAAAGCGCGCCGTTCTTCTTCGTCGCGACGTCGTATGGCGACTACGTCGATTGCAGCATGCGGTCTGGCATGCCGGGCTTCGTGAAGATCGTCGGGCCCGGCACGCTGGAATATCCGGAGTACGACGGCAACTCGATGTACCGCACGTTGGGTAACATCAGCCGCAACCCCAATGTCGGGCTGCTGTTCGTGAAGTTCGACGGCAAGACATATCGCATCCGCGTCAACGGCCAGGCGACAATCCTGGACGATGCGGACACGCTGGCACGCCACCATGCGGCGAAGGTCGTGGTGCGTGTGGTGTGCGAGCTGTACTCGAACTGCCCACGCGCCGTGCACGACCTGGCGAGTGGCGAGTTGTCCGCCTATCTGCCGCGTCGTGGCTACGATACACCGGCCCCGGAATGGAAAAGCCGCGACTATATCAGGGATATTCTGCCGAAGGACGATCCACATCGCGGGCGAGCTCGCTAGCCGACGCCTGATGCAAACGTCGCGAAGAGCGACTCCGCGCGCCTCAGCCGTCATGCCGTGGCTTGGCCACGGTATCCACGACTTGCCTTGGTTCAGTGAAGAACAGTCGTGGATGCCGGGCCGGAGCCTGCCCTCGGGTCGGCCCTCGGCCGAGCGCGGGGCCCGGCATGACGGTGAAGCGCAGGGCCTGCCCCCTCCCTCCGCCGATTGCCGTCAAATCGCCCCCACCGTCCTGATCCGCACCTGCGGAAAAACCTCCGCCTGCGCCAGCACCGCCGCGTTCGGACGTATCTGCTCCACGACTGCGCGTACATGTGCGCGCACCCAACCGCTGGTCAGCAGCACCGGCGTCTCCCCCGCCGTACCTGCCGCATCAATCGCACCGCGCATAGCCTGCAAGAACTCCTGCAGCTTGCTCGGCGCCATCGCTAGTTGCCGGTCCTCCGCCAGCCCCACAAGCGACTCGGCAAACGCGCTTTCCCACTCTGGCAACAGCGTCACCAGCGGAATGTATCCCGCCGTCCCGACATGCGGGTCACTGATCTGCCGCGCCAACCGTGCCCATACATGCGCCACGATCATCGGGATCACCCGGTTCGACCCGGCACAGGCCTCCTGGATTCCCTCCAGGATCGTCGCCAGGTCGCGGATCGACACCCGCCCGCCCAACAGCGCCTGCAGCACGCGCTGCACACCCCCCAATGTGATCTGACTTGGGATCAGATCCGACACCAGTTTCTGCTGCTCGTGCAGCAGCTCGTCCAGCAGCGACTGCGTTTCGGTATGCGACAGCAGCTCGGCCATGTTCTTCCGCACCACCTTGGTCAGATGCGTGGTCAGCACGCTCGGCGGATCGACAACGGCGCATCTCCGGAACATCGCCTCATCCCGCGCCCCCGGATCGGTCCATAGTGCCGGCAATCCGAACGCCGGCTCGCGCGTCGTCCCACTCGGCGGTTTCGGTGCGCTGCCAGTTGGATCGCTCGCCAGCAGTTTGATCGGCCGCAGCTCCCCCTTGCCGCCTTCGATCCACTTCACGCGTATCATGTAGCTGTCCGCGCCGAGCTGCATGTTGTCCAGGATCCGGACCGGTGGCAGCACGAATCCCATCTCGCTGGCAATCGCGCGCCGCAGCTCTTTGATCTGTTCGGTCAACCGCGGCCAATCACCCCCCGCCAACGCCGACAGCCCATACCTGGCTCCAGCCGCATCGTCTCCATGCGCAGCGACCCGGCGATCGGCGGTTGCGTCGCCACGGCCGGCTTGGGCGTCGTATCAACCCCTAGCATCGCCGGCGGATGCTTATACCGCAGCCACGCGCCGCCCGGGCCAGCCCCGCCAGCGTCACGAACGGCAGCGTCGGCAACCCCGGCAACAGCGCCAATACGCCGGCTGCCATCGCCAATGGTCTCGGATTACCACCGAGCTGCCGCACCAGCGCCGCATCGGCGGAGCCTGCGATGCCGCCCTTGGTCACCACGACGCCCGCCGCGGTTGACACCAGCAGCGCCGGAATCTGCGACACCAACCCGTCGCCCACCGTCAGCGTGGTGAACGTCGCCGCCGCATCGGCGAACGGCATGCCGTGCCGTATCAACCCCGATCGCCAGACCGCCGATGATGTTGATGATCGTAATGATCAGCCCGGCGATCGCATCGCCGCGCACGAACTTCGCGGCGCCGTCCATCGCGCCGTAGAAGCCACTTTCCTCCTCCGGATCCTTGCGCCGCCGCCGCGCGGCCTTCTCATCGATCAGCCCGGCCGACAGATCGGCGTCGATCGCCATCTGCTTGCCCGGCATCGAGTCCAAGCTGAACCGCGCCGCCACCTCGGGGATGCGGCCGGAGCCCTTGGTGATGACCATGAAGTTCACCACGAGCAGGATGCCGAACACGATCAGCCCGACGACGACATCGCCGCCCATCAGGAAGCCGCCGAACGTGGCCACCACATACCCCGCCGCCAACGGCCCTTCGTTGCCGTGCGACGTGATCAGCCGCGTCACCGCGACGGTCAGCGAAAGCCGCAGCAATGTCGTCAGCAGCAGCAGAGTCGGAAACGAGGTGAAATCCAGCGGCCGGTTCAGGAACGGTGCCACCATCAGTACCAGCCCCGCGGCGGTGAGCGACATCGCCAGGCCGAGATCCAGCAGGATTGTCGGCAACGGCAGGATCAGCACCGACTGCAGCCCCACCACGGCCAGGATCCCGGCCAGCCGGGCGACGCCAAGCACGCGCAGCCCTGCCCCCAGGGCCTTCATCGCGCCACGGATCGGCGCCGCGCGCTGGCGAGCGGCCACTTTGTCTGGCTGGGGAAGAACGGCTCCATGTGCCCCAGCGTGACCGGGAACACTCAGCGGTCGATTAACAGCGCGGCAGATTTTGCCGGCCCCGCGCCGGCGCACGCGAGAGAAATTTCGCGCGCATTTGGCACCAGATGTGGTAGCATTCCCTCCGTAGGAGCCGTGGAGGGAAAGAATGCCATTCTCGCTCGATCAATTCCTGGCCGACTGCGAGGCCGCGGTCACTGCCGATTCCACCCACAAGACCGTTCGCGACGTCGTGGCGCGCGCCGTGCGCGCGCCGGGGGCCGTGCTCAACGCCCTTGGCGAACCCAGGCGTGCCGGGTTCCACGTGCTGTTCAACTCCCCGTCTGTAACCGTAATGAATCTGGTCTGGGGCCCCAGCATGACGATCATGCCGCATGATCACCGCATGTGGGCCGTGATCGGCATCTACACCGGCCGCGAGGACAACATCTTCTGGCGCCGTCTGCCCGAGGATGCCGGCAAGGACATCGAAGCCGCCGGCGCACGGTCGCTGTGCGTCGGCGACAGCTGCGCGCTGGGTGCCGACATCATCCATTCCGTGGTCAATCCCATCCCGCGCCTGACCGGCGCCATCCACGTCTATGGCGGGGATTTCATTGCGCAGGAGCGCAGTGCCTGGGACGCCGAGCACCTGCGTGAGGAGCCATACGACAGTGCCAGAGTGCGCGTGTTGTTCGAAGAATCGAACCGCACCCTGCGGGCTGCGTAGCGCTTTCCAACTGCGGATCGACCCAACGCCGACTTGGATCGGAACTATTACGGAATCGCAAGATTGTTTTGCGTATCGCGACGCAGATTCCTAGTGTCGTACCGGGAATGATACGCACGTACTGGCGTGCCGACGTGAATGTGTGCGTCCACTCTATCCTGCCGAGTTGCCTGGCGACGCACCTGCAAAGGTGTGCCCGCCACAGGTATGCCCGAATGGAGGCAGCCGTAACCGACCAGAAGCAGGGCAGGAGCGGACGATGAAGAAGTCACTGATTGTCGACGACGATGTCGGCCTCACTCAGGTCTACGCGCAGATTGCCGCCGAGCTCGGTTTCGAGGTCAGGGTGGTGAATGATCCGCATCAGGCACTGATTCCTTGCCGGAGTTGGCGGCAAGGAAGGCCAGGGGGACGCTGTCCCCCTTGGTCTTTCCTGCCATCACCCCCGGCGTTGCCGGTCGGTCCCCAGTCGGGGAAACCCGCCCCAAGCGGCCGGTCTCAGGCTGGGCGCCAGTTGAACCGAGTCGCCAACCAGCCGCGCAGATCCAGCAGCGCCGCGGTGTCGGCGGCAACGCTGGTGGTGGCCGCCGCCGCCGCCACGCCATCCAGCGGACGCACCGTGAACGCCGTCGCCAAATTCTGCACCCCCGGCGCCGCCGCCGCTTGGTCCGCCGCGCGCCGCCACAACGCGACTATCGCCGCCGAGGTCAACTGCGGCAGCACCAGACCGAATTCGAGCTGCGTCGCCGCGGCGGCGGCGCGGTAGGCATCGTAGCGCGGCCCGCTCGGCGCCGCCCCGTGCAACAATGCACGCAGCTCCGCCCAGGTCGGCACCTCGCCAAATGCGGCATCACGGCCCAACACCCCGCTGGGGCCGGTGGTCCCCAGACTGAACAGCGGCTGCCCGCCCGCTGATTGCAGTCGCGCGACCTGCTCCGGGACATTGGCGCCGCAAGCTAGCACTGCGTCCACCTTGCCCGCGGCAAACGCCGCGATCGCCGCGTCCTGCTCGATCAGGCCAAACTGCGGCTCCAGGTGCGCGCCCAGCAGATCGAAGCCGAGCAGTGCCGGCAATTGCGGCCCGGCCGGCGCCGACGCGGCGAGACGCACCACATGCCCGGCTGCCAACGGCAGCACGGTCGGCCGCACCACGACCACCGCGGGCGCCACACCCGCCATCACCGGCACCCAGCGCCCAGCATCGAAATGCGCGCGCGGATCGCCGACCAGCCAATCCAACGCCGCCGCGCCTGGGATCAGCAGCACCGTCGTGCCATCCGGTGGCACCCGTGCCTCGAACTGGTTGGCGCCGGTCACCCCATCGATGCCGCCGGAGCACGTCGTCGACACCTTGGTGCCCGACGGCAGCGCCCGGCCCAATGCCGCGCTCATCACCTCGCCCCACCGGCACAGCCCGCCGCCGTCGGGCCCGGCCACCAGAACGGTCACGCCTTCAGGGAACGGTATCGCGGCCACCGGCGCGGTGGGATTGGGGACGGCATTCGCGGCACGCGCAACACCACGCCCGCCCAGCAGCAGCGGGCCAGCCATCCACCCAAGCACGCGTCGCCGAGCCAACGGCGGCAGGGACACGATCAAGCCAGCGCCTCCTCCTGCGTGAAGGCCGAATCCGGCGCGTCGCGCGGCCGGATCCGGGTCATCCTCCTAGCCTGATCCGCGTGTCACGGCAAAATCGCGGCACGGCGATGGTCGCATCCAGGTTATTTGTCGTACGCCACCAGCGTCTCGACCGGCACGTCCAGCTTGCCCCGCCCGTTCAGGAAGGTCAGCTCGATCAGCGTCGCTGCCGCCGGCACCACTGCGCCGACCTTGCGCAGCAAAGCGATCCCGGCGGCCATGGTCCCGCCGGTCGCCAGCAGGTCGTCCACCACCACCACGCGCTGCCCCGGCGTGATCGCGTCGGCCTGGATCTCGATATGGTCGGAGCCGTATTCCAGCGCATATTCCAACCCGACCGTGTCGCCGGGCAGCTTGCCCTTCTTGCGCAACATCACGAAGCCACAGCCCAGCTTCAGCGCCAGCGGCGCGGCGATCAGGAAGCCTCGGCTTTCCACCCCGGCCACCAGGTCCGGATGATGCGCGCGCACCACCTTCGCCATCCGCCCCATCGCTACCTGCCAGGCATCGGCGTCCCGCAGCAGGGTGGAGATGTCGTAGAAGAAAATACCGGGCTTCGGGAAATCGGGAATGCCTCGGATGTGGTCCTTGAGATCCATGCGCGGGTGGCTTTCCAGGTTGGCAGGTAACTGACGCAGGTCCTGTACCCCGGCGGTCCGGGCGAGGGTAGGGGTGATCTGGACGGTTCCGGGACTGGGGCGCTGCGAGCGCCCCAGTCCCATTGCGCATCCCCACCGCTGATGGTCAGACTTCCCCCACAACCCGACGGAGGACGCGATGGCCGAGGCTGCACTGCGCAACGCCGATATCGACACGGCGCTGGCCGCAACGAAAGAAACCTATGTCACACGCAATCCCAAGAGCCTCGCCCGCTACATCGAGGCGACCGCCGTCATGCCCGGTGGCAACACCCGCACGGTGCTGTTCTACGCCCCGTTCCCGATCGCCATCGCACGCGGCGAAGGCTGCCGGCTGTGGGACATGGACGGCGCCGAATATGTCGACTTCCTGGGCGAATACACCGCCGGCATCTACGGCCACTCGCACCCGGTGATTCGGGCCGCGATCGACAAGGCGCTGAACGCCGGCATCAACCTGGGCGCGCACAATCTGTTGGAGGCGCGCTTCGCCAAGGCGGTGTGCGATCGTTTCGGGCTGGACCGCGTGCGCTTCACAAATTCCGGTACCGAAGCGAACCTGATGGCGATCAGCCTGGCGCGCGTCTACGCCAAACGGCCCAAGGTGATGGTGATGGAGGGCGGCTACCACGGCGCGGTGTTCACCTTTTCCGGCGGTGGCAGCCCGATCAATGCACCGTTCGATTTCGTGCTGGCGCCATACAATGACATCGCCGGCACCGAGGCGCTGATCGAGAAGCACGCGTCCGCGCTGGCTGCAGTGATCCTGGAACCAATGATGGGGGGCGGCGGCTGTATCCAGGCCGAGCCGGCCTATCTGCGCGCCCTGCGCGCGGCAACCGAACGGGTCGGCGCGCTGCTGATCTTCGACGAGGTGATGACGTCACGCCTCGCGCCCGGCGGGTTGCAATCGGTGCACGGCGTGAAGCCCGACCTGACGACGTTCGGTAAATATATCGGCGGCGGTATGTCTTTCGGCGCCTTCGGTGGCGACGCCGACATCATCGACATGTTCGATCCGCGTCGCGAGAAGGCGCTGCCACACGCTGGCACGTTCAACAACAACGTGCTGACCATGTCGGCCGGGCTGGCGGGCCTGACCGAGGTCTACACGCCGGCCGCCGCTGCCGCATTGAACACCCGCGGTGATGCGGTACGTGAGCGGCTCAATGCCCTGTGCCGTGCCGCCGACGCACCGATGCAGTTCACCGGCCGCGGATCCATGCTGGCGGTGCACATGATGCGCGGGCCGGTGCGCTCGGCAGCCGACGCGGCGAAGGGGGATGCGAAGCTGAAGGAGCTGTTCTTCTTCGACATGCTAGCCGCGGGCATCTGGCTGGCGCGACGTGGCATGATGACGCTGTCACTGCCGATCGGCGATGCCGAGTGCGACAAGCTGGCCGCGGCGGTCGAGGAATTCCTGTCGTCGCGCCGGTCGTTGCTGGCTGCGGCAGGGTAGGAGATAACATTCCGTATTTGGATCGGAACGCGCGAGTGGGCTTCATACAATAACCGGAGGCACCCGGCCATGCGAGACCTGGCAGGCAAGACGGCACGGGTCACAGGCACGGCATCCGGCATCGGCCTGACCATCGCGCGGGGTGATCGAGGCGCGCTTCGCCCGCATCGGCGCCGCCTTCGATCGTATCGCACCCGACGCAACAAGGAGGGGATGATGCGCCGCTGGTTGCCAATCCTGCTGTTGCTCTTCGCGGGCGCGACGGCTCGCGCGGCCGACCTGCCCATCCTGGACGTCGCGGCCGTGCCGCGCCTGAATGCCACGGGACAGGCTTCGTACCGCATCTTCCTGTTGAACAATGTGCCGCGTGCCTTCGCCATCTCGACGTCCGGCCATAGCGGCTGGACCACGGCGGCGACACTGGAACAGGCGCGCAGCAAGGCATTGTCTCTTTGCGCCGCCCACGGCGGCACCGACTGCACGATCTACGCCGAGGACCTGTCGGTGGTATATCCCGGCCGCTCCCGGATCGACCCGCCACCGGTCCCAGGGCCGCTGATCACCGGCAGCGGATACGCCTTCGTGCCGGACCAGCGCTACATCTGGCACGGGCCACAGGCGGCAAGCGGTCTGATCGTCTGGGGCCACGGCAAGTCCGGAAATCAGACCGACGAGAGTGGGTATCAACCACATAACTACGTGCGTGTCTTCAACAATGCCGGTTTCGATGTCGTGCGGTTCGCGCGCGAGCCCGTTACCGACAGCGAAAGTAACGCCTCTGAGTGGTTGCAGGAGAACCTGCCGAAGCTGCGCGCGATGGGCTGGCGCGAGGTGGTCGCCGCCGGGCAGTCCACCGGCGCGTGGGCCAGCCTGTCGACCGTTGATACGCCTGGTCTCGCCGATGCGGTGATCGCCGTCTCCGCCGCCTACCTCAGCACCGCCAATCAGGGCGCGCAGGCCGCGGGGCTGTATCGTATCATCCATGCGGCCGCCTCACCCAACACGCGCGTGGCCCTGGTGTATTTCGAAGGCGATCCATACGTGACCGAGGGGATCGATGCCCGCGTGGAGCATCTGCGTGATGGTCTGGCCGGTCGTATCGGGCCGCTGCTGGTGATCGAGCGACCCCCCGGGTTTCGCGGGCACGGCGGTGCCAACGCGGCTGATTTCGGCCGCCGCTATGGTCCCTGCCTGCTGCACTTCGTGCTGGATCCGCAGCCGCCGGCCACATGCGACGGCGAATAGCGCACCGGATACCATTCCGGTGCAAGATCGTCGTCCCGGCTTTCCCATCCACCCGCGCCGCTCATAGGATGCGGACGCGTGGCCCCGTATATCGCCCAACGTCTGTTGCAACTGATCTTCGTGCTGATCGGTGTCAGCATGGTGGTGTTCGTCACCATGCATCTGTTGCCGGGCGACGTCGCGCAACTGCTGCTGGGCGATCATGCCACCGCCACCGCGCTTCTCCGCCTGCGTGCCCAGTTGGGTATCGACCAACCGATCTGGGTACAATATCTCCGCTTCCTCGAAGGCGCGTTGCGCGGTGACCTCGGCACCTCACTGCAGACGAATCACCCCGCGCTGGACGATGTGCTGGTGGCGTTCCCCGTCACCCTGCAGCTCACGCTCGCCTCGCTGACCATCGCCAGCCTGATCGGCGTACCGCTCGGCGTGCTTACCGCGGTCTGGCAAGGCACGCGGTTCGACACCGCGATGATGACGCTGACCCTGTTCGGCGTCTCGATGCCGATCTTCTGGTTCGGCCTGATGCTGCTGATCCTGTTCGCCGCGGTGCTCGGCTGGGTGCCGACCGGTGGGCTGATGCCGGTCGGCATGGACCCGCCGCATATCACCGGCATGAGCGTGCCGGACAGCATCCTCGCCGGCGACCCGGCGATGGTCTGGGCCGCGATCCATCATCAGCTGCTGCCGGCATTCACCCTGGCCACCGTGCCGCTGGCGCTGATCACCCGCATCACACGCGCCGAGGTGATGGCCGCGTCGCTGTTCGATCATGTGCGTACCGCGCGCGCCAAAGGGCTGAGCGGCACGCGCGTCATCCTGCGCCACGTCTTGCGCAATGCCGCGATTCCGATCGTCACCGTCATCGGCCTGCAGCTTGGCCTGCTGCTATCCGGCGCGGTACTGACCGAAACGATCTTCGCGCTGCCCGGCGTCGGCCGGCTGATGGTGGACTCCATCCTGTCGCGCGATTACCCGGTGGTGCAGGCGGGCGCGCTGTTCATCGCCGCGATCTTCGTGCTGGTGAACCTGGTGGTCGATCTCAGCTACGCGGTGCTTGACCCGCGCATCACCCGACCATGAGCGGCACCGCGCAGATTGTTACGGCACCGGCGGTGCACCGCCGTGCCCTGTGGCAGGCGTTACGCCGGCCCGGCGCGCGCGTCGGGCTGGCGATCGTCGCGCTGTTTCTGCTGATGACCATCACGGCGTCCTGGATCGCCCCGTACGACCCGTTCGACCAGGACCTCTCCAGCGCCCTGTCACCCCCGGCCGCGGATCATTGGTTCGGTGCCGATCAGTACGGCCGCGACGTGCTCAGCCGCATCCTGTACGGCAGCCGCTCGGCCCTGATCGTCATCATTGTCGCCGATGGCCTTGCATTGGTCGTGGGTGGCGCGCTGGGTCTGACCGCGGGCTTCATCGGCGGTGCCGTCGACGCCATCGTGATGCGCCTGGTCGATGTACTGCTGGCGTTTCCGTACCTGCTGCTGGCGCTGATCATCGTTGCCGCGCTGGGGCCCAGCCTGACCAATTCGATCATCGCCATCGGCATCATCAACATGCCGCAACACGCGCGGCTGATGCGCGGCCAGGTGCTTGCGGTGCAGAACGCCGAATACATCTGGGCCGCCCGCTCGGTCGGTGCCACGCGGCTGCGCGTGATGCTGCGCCACGTGTTGCCCAACAGCTTCTCACCAGTGCTGGTGATGGCAACATTGCAGGCTGGCTCCGTCGTGGTGGAAACCGCCGGATTGTCGTTCCTGGGTCTCGGCGCCCAGCCACCATCGCCCGATTGGGGCGCGCTGCTGGCCGATGGCCACAGCTATTTCATCACCGCCTGGTGGATCGCCACCTTTCCCGGTCTCGCGATCTTCCTGGTGGTGGTCGGCTTCAACCTGGTCGGCGACGCCTTGCGCGATCAGTTGGATCCACGGCGCAGGACCTGACGTACACCCCTCCCGCTTTGCGGGAGAGGTGTACGACAAATCCCTACTGCAACGACACCTTCTCCATATCGAAGAACATCTGCGTCGGGTTGAGCTGGAACCCTTTCACATTTTTCCGTGTCGCCCGCACCTGCACTGTGGAATTCACGAACACCCACGGCGCGCCATCCAGGATCAGCGCCTGCACCTTGTGGTACTCCTGGATCCGCTTCGCGTGATCGACCTCGGCCGCCGCCTGTTGCAGCAGCGCATCCACCGCTGGATCCTTGAAGTGCGACGTATCGCGCACCGGAATCCCATAGGACCCCCAGAGGTAGCCGACAAAATTATCCGGGTCGCCGTTGTCGCCGCTAAACCCACTCAGAAACATACCGTGATAATTTCCAGATCGGACCTGTGCGAGGAATGCCCCCATGTCCAGTTTGCGCACATCGGCTTCGATCCCAACTTTTTTGAAATACCCTTGGAGCGCCACCGCGAGATCAGCACCCGCGGGATTGTAGCCGCGCGGTGAGTTGTAGCTCAGCAGCTCGATCTTGGACCCTGGCTTCACGCCGGCGGCCGCCAGCAACTGCTTTGCCTTCGCCGGATCATACGGATAGCCCTTCAGCGATGGATCGAAGCTCCACTGTGCCTCGGGCAGTGGCGAGGTCATTGTCACAGCCAGCCCGCCATACAGCGCCTTGTTGATCGCGGCCTTGTCCACCGCGTAGTTCAGCGCCTGGCGGACCCGCTTGTCGTTGAACGGTGGCGTATCGTTTGGCATCGCCATGCCGCTGATGGTCAGGCCTGGCTGTGTTACCACCACGATGTTCTTGTCCGTGCGCAGGGCGGGGATCACCTGCGTGGCGACGTCGCCCATGATCTGCGTCTCGCCCCGCTGCAAGGCCAGCAGTGCTGCCTGCGCGTCGGGATACTCCTTGAAGACGATGTGATCGACCTTCGGCTTGCCCTTCCAGTAGTTCGGATCGGCATCCAGCACGATCTGATCGCGCGACTTCCATTCCTTAAAGATGTACGGGCCGGTGCCCACCGGATTGTTGCGGAAGTCCTTACCGTATTTCGCCGCGGCGTCGTAGCTGACCACGCCGTTCCACACCATCGCCAGGCTATTGAGGAACGCCGCCGACGGTTCCTTCAGCTTGAACTGCACCGTGTTGTCATCGATCGCGCTGTAAGAGGCGACGGAGCTGAAGGTGAAGTCTTCGTAGCCCTCTACCGGCCCCGTCTTGTAGATCGAATTCGGATCGTCTTTCTTGAGCTGCCGGTCCAGCGTCTTGATGTATTCCGGCGCATTGAACGCCGTGCCGTCATGGAACTTGATCCCGGTCCGTAGATGGAATGTATAGGTCAGTCCGTCCGGCGAGATGTCCCAGCTCTTCGCCAGCCCGGGTGCGACCTCGGTGGTACCGGGCTTGTAGCTCACCAGGCTGTCGAACACCGTCGCCATGATGAAGCCGGAGGTATTGTTGGCCACGGCTTCCGGATCGAAGCCGGTCGGATCGGCGGCGATGCTGACCACCAGCGTGATGTCCGCACGAGCTGGTGCGCTGCCCAGCAGCCCCGCCGCCAGCGCCAGACCACCGGCACCAAGAAGCCTCCGTCGGGTCGAGGGGAAGTTGCGCATGCCAATCTCCTCTTCGTGCTGCCGAGGCGGCAAGCGTAGCATGCGATTGTCCGGTTGGCGCAACCACTGGTTGGGGTCTTCTGGGGGCTGACCTATGCTGACAATCCACGCGTGTCCGGGAGGACGATCATGGTGGTGACCGATAAAGTGGTGCTGATCACCGGTGCCGGCCGAGGCCTGGGGCGGGAGTACGCCGTCAGCCTGGCGGCCGCGGGCGCGCGCGTGGTGGCGGGTGACATGCTGGATTGTGCCGGCACAGTGGCTGATGCATGCGCGGCCGGCGGGCAGGCGATCGGCGTGCACCTCGACGTGACGGACGTGCCGACCACCACCGCGATGGTGCAGGCCGCGCTGGACGCCTATGGCCGCATCGACGCGCTGGTGAACAATGCGGCGCTGTACGGTGCGCTGCGCGGCGGACGGTTCAACGCCATTCCGGAGGCGGATTGGGATGCCGCGATGGCGGTCAACGTCAAGGGCATCTGGAACTGCTGCAAGGCGGTGATCGAGCCGATGCGCGCCGTGGGCGGTGGCTCGATCGTCAACATTGCCTCACTCGCCGCGACCTATGGCATGCCGTACGCGTTGCACTACACCACATCGAAGGCGGCGGTGATTGGCTTGACGCGCGGCCTCGCGCGCGAGCTGGGCCGTGACATGATCCGGGTGAATGCGATCGCGCCCAGCGCCGTGCTGACCGAGGGCACCGATGAATTCCTCGGCGACAAACGTGATCGCGCGTTGGAAATCATCAAGGCCGGCCAGGCGATCCCACGCACCCTGGTGCCAAGCGACCTGACCGGCACGGTCGCGTGGCTGATTTCCGATGCCAGCCGGTTCGTGACGGGTCAGACGATCGCGGTCGATGGTGGCACGGTGTTGCTATAACGCCTTACTGTGTCTCCCTGTTTCATTCGCGCATGGATGCCACTCCGTGTCGGTATGACGCGTGACATGTTTCCCCCTGGCTGACTTTGCATCCGCACTGCTAGTCTCCCCGCAACGAAGGGAGTTCCAAATGTCCAAGGTCCAGGTCTCGCGCCGTACGCTGCTATCCACCATCGCCGCCGCCGCCGCGGTGGGCGACATCGCCGGGGTGGAGAAGGCGCTGGGCGCCACTGATCTCGGTGCCTCCGGGCTGGTCGGCCATCTCGAAGGCCCGACCATGATCACTGATCCGACGAAGCGGTCACAGGCCTATCAGGAAGCGCCGATGCTGGCCGAGCGCGTGAAGGCGGGCAAACTGCCGCCCGTGGCCGAGCGCGTCCCTGCCGAACCGATGGTCTGGCAGCCGCTGAACGAGATCGGCAAATACGGTGGCACCTGGCGCCGCGCCTTCACCGGCCCCGGCGACGTGGAAAATGGCAATCGCATCAACTCGTCGGACAAGTGCTTCTTCTGGAGCGCGGATGGCACGAAGATCGTGCCCAGCGTCGCCAAGGCGTATGAGCTGAGCGAAGACGGCAAGACCTATACCATGCACCTGCGCAAGGGCATGAAATGGTCCGATGGCGCACCGTTCACCGCCGATGATTTCGTCTTCTGGTTCGAGGATATGTACTCGAACAAGGAAATCGTGCCAGTCGGGATTCCCGACATGTCGCCGCGCGGCAAGCCCGGCCGCATCGTCAAGGTCGATGAAGTCACCGTCCGCTTCGAATTCGATGTGCCGTATTTTCTGTTCGAGGAGATGATGGCCGGCGACACCAATATCGGTGGCGGCCAGTCGGTGCGCCAGGCGCAGAAACTCTCCTTCGGCGCCTACTCCCCCGGCCACTATCTCAAGCAGTTCCTGCCGAAATACTCGTCGGTCGACGCATGCAACGCCAAGGCCAAGGCTGCCGGCTTCGACAACTGGCTGCAGATGTTTCACTACAAGAAGGACTGGTCGCTGAACACCGAGTTGCCGACGCTCGGACCATGGAAGATGGTGCAGCCGATCACCAACCCGATCTGGCTACTGGAGCGCAACCCGTTCTATTACGCGGTGGATGCCGAGGGGAATCAACTGCCCTATATCGACCGTGTGCAGTTCACGCTGGGTGAGAACCTGGAAGTCATCAATCTGCGCGCGATGGCCGGCGAGTATGACGAGCAGGAACGCCATATCGACCTGGGCAAGCTGCCGGTGATCCTGGATAACCAGACAAAGGGCAACTACAAGGTTCACCTTGATCTGGGGTTCGCCGGCGCGGACTACCTGATGCAGATCAACCAGAGCTACAAGGCCGATCCCGAGCTGCGGAAATGGCTGACCAACGCCGATTTCCGCCGGGCTCTGTCGATGGGGATCGATCGTGATCAGCTGAATGAGACGTTCTGGCTGGGCATCGGCACGCCGGGGTCGCCGGCACCGGGCGATTCGATCCCGCAGAGCCCGGGGCCGGAATGGCGCAAGAAATGGTCGACGCTGGATATCAAGCAGGCCAATGCGATGCTCGACAAGCTCGGCCTGGCGAAGAAGGACAGCGCCGGTTTCCGTGTGCGCACCGACAACGCGGAGCGGCTGCGCATTCAGATCATCGCGGTGCAGGCCTTCCTGCCCTATCCAAAAATCTCGGAGATGGTGGCGAACCAGTGGATCAAGATTGGCATCCAGGCGGATGTGCGCGAGCTGGAGCGCAACCTGGCGATGACACGGGTACGGAACAACGAGCATCACATCTATATTTGGAACAACGGCGGAACGGAGCTGCTGTACTTGTTCCCGCGGCACGCGATTCCGGTCGATCCGACCGAGGCGTATATGGGGCCGGATTATGCGACGTACTTTGCCTCGGGCGGCACGCAGGGGACGAAGCCAGATGATCCGAACATCCTGAAGATGTGGGACTTGTTCAGCGAGGCGGCGAGCCTGAAAGTGGACGGGCGCAACAAGAATGCGCAGGAGATCTGGAAAATTCTGGTCGATCAGCAGATCGGCATCGGCACGGTGGGACAATCGCCGGCGGGTCTGGGTGTGCGGCTGGTGTCGAACCGGTTAGGGAATATTGCGTCCCGCGTGTGCAATGCGCAGCATTGCCGCACGCCGGGGAATTCGCATCCGGAGACGTGGTACTACAAGTCGTGATTGACCGCCGCCCCCCGTGTTATGGCCCGGCTTGGCCCGGCCACCCACGACTTGTCTCGGTCGGACAAGGAAAAGCCGTGGGTGGCCGGCGTGCGCCAGCCATGACACGGGAAGCGCGGTCCTGACCCATGCTCGCCTATCTCGCCCGCCGACTGGTCCTCGCCGTCATCACTGTATGGGCCATCACGGTCGTCACCTTCATTATCCTCCGGCTCCCACCCGGAGATTTCGTCGATGCCTATGTCGCGCAGGCGTCCGCGATGGGCACCGCGATTTCCGCCGCTGAAGCAGCAGCGCTGCGTCACGCCTACGGATTGGATCAGTCGTACCTGGTGCAATACGTGAAGTGGCTGAACCTGATGATGCACGGCGAATTCGGCACGTCCTTCGAATACAGCCGGCCAGTGACCGAGGTGATCGGTGACCGGTTGTGGCTGACCATGCTGCTGTCCTTCGCCGCCATCATCGTGACCTGGGTCTTGGCATTGCCGATCGGTATCTATTCGGCGGTTCGACAATATTCAGTCGGCGACTACGTCTTCACCTTCATCGGCTTTATTGGCTTGGCGGTGCCCAGCTTCCTGCTGGCGCTGATCGTGATGTATCTCGGCCTGCGATGGTTCAATCTGAACCTCGGCGGACTGTTCTCCCCGGACTACCAGTTGGCACCATGGTCGTGGGGTAAGCTGGTCGATTTGCTGAAGCACCTGCCCGTACCAATGCTGATCCTGGCGTTGCCCGGCATCGCGCAACTGGTGCGCATCATGCGTGCGAATCTGCTCGATGAGCTGCGGCGCCCCTATGTCGTCACCGCGCGCGCTCGCGGTCTCGCCGAGCGCCGCGTGATCCTGAAATATCCCGTGCGCGCCGCGCTCAATCCGTTCGCCAGCACGATCGGTTATCTGCTGCCGCAAACCGTCTCTGGCAGCATCATCATTTCGGTGGTACTCAGCCTGCCGACCGTGGGGCCACTGCTCCTGCATTCGCTGATCTCACAGGATATGCTGCTGGGCTCCTCGATCATCCTGCTGCTCGGTGTACTGACGGTGATCGGCACACTGGTGTCGGATCTGCTGCTGATGTGGATCGATCCGCGGATCCGCGCCGGGCAGTTGCGATGAGCGTCACCGCGGCCGAAGACGATGCCCCGCTCATCACGGAGGCGGAAACCCGCGTTGCGGTAGCGACGCAGCGTCAACTTATCTGGTGGCGGTTTAAAAAGCATAAGCTCGCGGTGATCAGCGCGGCGATCGTTCTGGCATTTTATGTCATGGCCGCCTTTGCGGATGTGATCGCCTATTCCGAACCGTTCGACAGTCAGGCGGCACGCAGTTACATCCCGCCACAGCCGATCCACTGGTTCGACGCTGACGGACATTTCCATCCGCAGGTCTATGCGCTGAAGGGCAAGCGGGACCTCCGGACGTTCAAGCTGAGCTATGCGCCCGACCCCAGCGACCGGCGCGATCTTGCGGTCTTCGCCCATGGCTATCCGTACCGCTTGTTTGGCCTGTTTCCGACCGATATCCATCTGCTGGGTGTCAGCAACGGCAATGCGACGGACGCTCTGTTCCTGTTTGGTACCGATCAGCTGGGGCGCGACGTGTTTTCCCGGCTGGTACTGGCGACACGCACCTCGCTGACGATCGGGCTGGTTGGGGTGACGCTCAGCCTGGTACTTGGTGTGCTGCTCGGCGGCATCTCGGGCCTGTATGGCGGCTGGGTGGACGTCGTCGTGCAGCGCGTGATCGAGATCCTACGCTCCATCCCCACCATTCCACTGTGGATGGGCCTCGCCGCCGCCATCCCCACAAGCTGGTCACCCGAGCAGGTGTATTTCGCCATCACCGTCATCATCTCGCTGATCGGCTGGACCGAGCTCGCACGTGTCGTGCGCGGCCGCTTCCTGGCCTTGCGGGAGGAAGATTTCATCACCGCCGCAGAACTCGCCGGCGCCTCGCGTCTGCGCATCATCTTCAAGCACATGGTGCCCAGCTTCCTGTCGCACATCATCGCCGCGATCAGCCTGGCGCTGCCGGCAATGATCATCAGCGAAACAACCTTGTCGTTCCTTGGCCTCGGCCTGCGCCCGCCGGCGATCTCCTGGGGCGTGATGTTGCAGGACGCGCAGAATCTGGAAACGCTGGGCCTGGCGCCTTGGCTGCTGGTTGCCGCGGTGCCGGTGATCATCGTGATCCTGGCGTTCAACTTCCTCGGCGACGGGCTGCGCGACGCAGCGGACCCCTATGGCTGATCCGATCCTCTCCGTCCGCGACCTGCAGACGCATTTCATCGGCGACGAAGGCGTGGTGCGCGCCGTCGACGGCACGTCGTTCGATCTGTCCCCGGGACAAACGCTCGGCATCGTCGGCGAATCCGGCTGCGGCAAAAGCGTCACCGCGCGCTCCATCCTGCGCATCGTCGAACGCCCCGGTCGTATCGTCGGCGGGCAGATCCTGCTGCGCCGCGCCGATAACAGCGTCGTCGATCTCACCCAGCTCCCACCTGACGGCGCGCAGATGCGCATGATCCGCGGCGGCGAAATCGGCCTGGTGTTCCAGGAGCCGATGAGCTCCCTTTCCACCTTCCACACCATCGGCAATCAGCTCATCGAGGCGATCCGCCTGCATGCGAAACTGTCAAAGCGCGCCGCCCGCACCCGCGCGATCGAGCTGCTGGCGATGGTCGGCATCCCCCGTCCGGCGCAACGCATCGACGCCTATTCGTTCGAACTGTCGGGCGGCCTGCGCCAACGGGTGATGATCGCACTCGCGCTGGCGGCCGAGCCGCGCATCCTGATCGCCGACGAACCGACCACCGCACTGGATGTCACCACCCAGGCGCAGATCCTTGAACTGATCCGGCGCCTGCAGCAGGAACGCGGCCTGGCGGTGATCCTGATCACGCACGATATGGGCGTTATCGCGGAAATGACCGACCACGTCGTGGTGATGTATCTCGGCCACGAGGTCGAGAAAGGCCCGGTGGACGCGATCTTCCACGCACCGGCCCATCCGTATACGCGATCGTTGCTGCGCTCGATCCCCTCGGTGCTGGCGGAACCGCGCTCGCGTTTGGCGACAATCTCGGGCTCGATCCCGCACCCGTTCGCCCGCCCACCCGGCTGCCCATTCCATCCACGCTGCCCGGACTACATGCGCGGCACCTGCGACAAGGCCTTTCCGGCCGAGGTCGCGATCGGCGCGCAACACGCCGCCGCCTGCTTCCTGCACACCGCGCGGGCGACTGCGGCGTGAGCGCGACCCGCGCCGTTCTGGAAGTGCGCGGCCTGCGCAAGTACTTTCCGCTCCGCGGCGGGCTATTCAACCGCAATGCTGGCACGGTACGCGCGGTCGATGATGTCAGCTTCGGCATCGCCCGTGGGGAGACATTGTCGCTGGTCGGTGAATCCGGCTGCGGCAAGACCACCACCTCGCGCTGTATCCTGCGCGCGATCACCCCCACCGGCGGGGAGATCCGTTTCCGGAGCGAGACGGGTGACGAAATCGATGTCGCGACGCTCGACCGCAAATCGCTGCGCCCGCTACGCCGGCAGATGCAGATGATCTTCCAGGATCCGTTCTCGTCCCTGAACCCCCGCATGACGATCGCCGAGATCATTGGCGAGCCGCTGCTGGTGAACGGCATGAAGAACACCGTTGCACGCAATGCAAGGGTAGCGGAGCTGCTGGAGCTCGTGCACTTACCGCGCGCCTATCTGAACCGCTTTCCTCACGCGTTTTCGGGCGGGCAGCGGCAACGCATCGGCATCGCCCGCGCGCTGGCACTGAACCCGGCGTTGATCGTTGCGGATGAACCGGTCTCCGCGCTGGACGTTTCGGTTCAGGCACAGATCGTCAACCTCCTGCTGGAACTGCAGGACCGGCTGGGCCTCGCCTATCTGTTCGTGGCGCATGACCTGTCCGTGGTGAAGCATGTCAGCCACCGCGTCGCGGTGATGTATGCCGGCCGCATCGTCGAGATCGCGCCGACCGCGGAACTGTTTACCACGCCGCGCCACCCCTATACCGAGGCGCTGCTCTCCGCCGTGCCGGTGCCCGACCCGCGCCAACGTGCGAAGCGCATCGTGCTGGAGGGTGAGGTGGCCGATCCCTCCAATCCACCTTCAGGCTGCCATTTCCATCCACGCTGCCGCTATGCCACCGAGGCGTGTCGGCAGACTGTTCCCGATTTGCAGGAAATCGCACCGGGCCACGCGGTGCGCTGCCTGCGCGCGACGGACCTGTCACTGGCAGGGGTGACAGCGACGGCCTGACCGGCCCACAAGGGCGGCATGGATCCAGCCGCCCTGCCCGAACCTGTCGTCAGGACCGGCGCCATCATCGCAGTGCGCCTGTTCGATGTGGCCTACGCCATCGATCTCGCCACGGTGGAGCGGGTGTGGGCCGCGCAGGCACGCCCCGCCAGCCGCGGCCGGTTGACCGCGACGCCGCCCAAGGCGGTGGCGTTCGACGTGCCGCCGGTGGCGCTGGTGCTCGACCCGATCACGCTGGTATTGGATCGCGCCACCGTCGCGGTCGAGGTCTCCGCCCGGGTCTACGATTTCGGTGCGATATCGATTTCCGTGCGTGTGCCGGTGCGCGACCTGGCGTGGTCCGACTTCGTCGCGCTTGTCTCGGCGGTGGATCGTTGTGTCGGCGAGGACCAGCCCGATCCCTGGGCCGATCTGCTGCATCAGCTCCGCACCGCGATTACCCCAGGCCTGCGGCGCCCCGGCGCCTCCTCGGCGTTGCAGGAGGGTTATCTGATCGGCGTGGTGCACACGTTCGATCAGGAGATGACAGCGAGCCGGTTGCAGGAGCGTGTCGATCTGGTGCCGCTGCTGTCGGGTGAGCGGCGGCGCCTGTCCGATGGTGCGCGGCAGGATCTGCTGCGGCAACGCTTTTCCTATTACACCGATGATCTCGTCGTGCTCACCTGGGATCGCGCGTTCATCCTGGAGCCGCGTGGTGACTCAGATGTGATCGATGTGTTGGAAGTCGCCAACGCGCAGTTGCTGGAGATGCGCTATTACGATGAGCTGCTGGATGACGAACTGCCGCGGATGTACGATCGGGTGGCGGCGGAGCGCGGCAGGTTGGCGTTGCTGTCGGCGCGGCGTTTCGCCAATCTCGCGCGGTGCTTCCAGACCTTGGTCGCCGAGGTCACCGAGCTGACAGAACGCGTGGATAACGCGCTGCAGGTCACCGAGGATGTCTATCTCGCACGTATCTACAGCGCGGCGCTGGAATTGTTCCGAGTCTCGACGGTGAGTGCGGCGGTGGACCGCAAGCTGGCGATCATTCGCGACACGTATTCGGCGCTGTATGACGAGGCATCGAGCAGCCGCTCGGAGTTGCTGGAAATACTCGTCGTGCTGCTAATCGTCGTGGAAATCGTGCTAGCCATCATCCGGCCGTAACGAGCTGAATACCTCTCCCACTTCGTGGACGAGGTATATTGGCTATCCCCCGCCCCGCGTCATCAGCGTCGTCATCGCCGGTGTGTAGCCCGGCGTCACGTGCACATCCACCACTGCCACCCCACCCGCATCCACCACAGCGACCGCCTGTGCAAACACTGCTTCCAGCTCCCCTGCCTCGGCCACCGGCCCGAACCCTGTCACCCTGTGCCCGCGCCAATCCCGCATGATCCAGATCCGGATCGGAAATCCTTTGTCCAATCCAGCGATTTTCCACCGGCCGCCCCCGCATCCGCGCGACGCGCTCCTGATGCAGCTCGTCATTGAAGAACGATCGGTTGTTCGCCACCACGACGAGCAGCGGAATGCGGTAATGCACCGCGGTCCACAGCGCGGTGACCCCCATCAGGAAATCGCCATCGCCGCAGATCGCTACTGGAAGCCGCCCGGTCCCCATCAACGCCAATGCCGCGCCGACGCCGATCCCCGGCCCCGCCCCGATCCCACCGCCACCGTCGCTGCCCAGGAAGTCGAGCGGATGGCGGAATGGCCACGATGCCCCATCCCAACTGATCGGTAGGTGCAGCAGAGACACCACGCGCCCGCACACCGCGCGCCGCAACGCCGCTGCCAGCAGCGGCACATTGATCGCGCCCGGGGGCGGCGCATCAGCCGCGGTGACCGCTGTCTCCACCGTCGCGGCGACAGTCCCGCCCCCCAGCGCCTCAAGCATCGCCGCCACCACCGGATCAGGTTCGGCCGCCAGGAACAGATCGACCGGCGGCAGGCCTTGGTGGTCCATGCTCCAACCATTGTGCAGCGTGTGGTCCAACGATACTTGGATCACCCGCCCCGTCGCATGCGCCGCGCGCAAGGTGCCAGCCAGATCCACCCAATCTAAGCTCAGGATCACGTCCGCCTCGGCGATCGCGCGCCCGGTGTCTGGCACCGCAAACGTCGCGGGCGCCCCAACATGGAGCCGATGGTCAGTGGGAAATGCCGCGCCGGGTTTCAAATCGGTCGCCACGCGCGCCGCCAACGCCTCAGCCAGCGCGACACGCTGTGCCCAGGCCAGCGGATCGCGCGACACGCGTCCTATCAGGATCAGCGGCCGCGCCGCGCTGCGCAGCATCGCGACCGCCTGTGCCACCTGCGTGGCCGGCGCTGCCGACGTCATCGCCGGCACATACCGCGCCAGATCCAGCGGCGGGAGCGGCGTCTCCAGGGGCGCCTCCTGCATCGCCGCGTCGAGGTTCACATACACCGGCCCACAGGGTGCCGTGCGCGCCATCCAGAACGCCCGCAGCAACGCCTCACGCGCCGCCTCGGGGGACGCCGGCTGCGCATCCCACTTCACGTAGTTCCGTACAATCGCCCCCTGATCCTGCGCGGTGTGCAGCCAGTCGATCCAGGGCCGCCGCTTCGATGCGTCCACCGGACCAGTGGCGCCCAGCACCAGCACCGGCATACGATCGCCCCAGGCATTGAAGATCGCCATGGTCGCGTGAAACAGACCGACATTGGAATGAACCACCACGGCCATTGGCGTGCCGGTCACCTTGGCCCAACCCTGCGCGATCGCGACCGCGTGCTCCTCGTGCAGGCACAACAGCATCTGTGGCGTGGTGTTGCCCAGGTGGTTCACCAGGCTGTCGTGCAGGCCGCGATAGCTGGCGCCCGGGTTCAGCGCGACATAGGGGATTTGCAGCGCGCGTAGCACCTCGGCAACGACATCGCTGCCGAACAGCGCGTTACCCCCCGGCAGCGAAGCGGGGCGTTCGATCGGTGTGGTCCCAGGTTGATTGGTCATGGCCGCTCCCCTCCCTAGTTTTTGCTGGCTGCCGTCCTGGCGTGACTTGGCCGCGGCATCCACGCCTGTCTTGGTTCAGCGAAGCCAAGGCGCGGATGCCGGGCCGGAGCCTGTCCTCGGGTCGGCCTCCGGCCGAGCCCGGGGGCCCGGCATGACGCGGACAGACTACAACTTGAACGCCTCGAACGTCGCCGGATGGAACAGCTCCTCGACCGTCACCAACCGCGGCGACAGCCCTTGCCCATAATGGTGCCGCAGAAACGTATCCAGCACATGCCGGTTGGCCTTCACACCATACGACCAGAAATCCTGCCCCATCAGCGCGCGCACCTTGCGCAACTGCTCCTCGACGAACGGCATCGTCACCTTGGTTGCCGCAACATCCGTCAACTTCGCCAACGCGCGCTGCTTCGACTGCTCGAACGCCTTCAGCAATGCCCCTGGCAACCACGGATGCGCCTCGGCAATCGTCCGCCGCAACCCCAGCACATGCATGATCGGAAAGATCCGCGTGCGGCGGAAATAATCCGCTGCCGTCACATCCGGCTCGGGAAATAGCCACCCCACACGCGGATCGCCGCGATCGAACGCGGCCGGCGCGCGCGGCGCGATGATGCCGTCGATTTCGCCCGCCTCCAGCATCGCCGACAGCGTTGTGTCCGCCGGAGCATCCTCCAGCCGCACATCCGCTGGCAGGCTCAGCGCGATCTTCTCCATCCGCCCCGGCTGCTCCAGCCCGCCGCGCACCCAGGTGATGTCGGCACAGCGCACGCCGTACTCTTCCTCCAGCAGCGCGCGCGCCCAGACGCAGGCGGTGAGCTGATATTCCGGCGTGCCGATGCGGCGGCCACGCAAATCTTCCGGCCGCGCAATACCCCGATCCGTCCGCACCACAATCGAGGTGTGCCGGAACGCGCGCGACGGATACACCGGAATGCCGACATAGGGATTGTCGCCACGCGCCGTCTTCACCGTGAAGCTGCTCAGCGACAGCTCGCACACGTCGAACTCGGCATGGCGGAAGGCGCGGAAGAAGATCTCCTCCGGCTCCAGCTTCATGAACACCGGATCGACGCCATCAATGCGCGCCTCGCCGTCGAACAGCGGACGCATCCGGTCGTAATCGCCGATCGCCACTGACAGGCGCAGATCGCTCATCCGTTGTCCTCCCCGCGCGGGCGTCGCGGCGGAGGGGCCTGTCACACCATCGGCAGCATGCGGCGCAGCACGCCGTCACGCAGGACGTAATGGTGGATCAGCGCCGCCGCCGCGTGCAGCCCAGCCAGGATCAGCGTGCCATTCGCCGCCAGCGCATGCCAGCCACCGATCAACTGACGCAGTGGTTTATTGCTCGGATCGAACGCCGGCACGGTGAACAGGTTATAGATCACGTCGCCGCGCGCCCAGACATTGGCCAATCCCAGCCCCAGCGTCACCAGCACCAGCCCATACAGCGCGCCATGGGTCATCCGCGCCGCGACCTGCATCCAGGCGCTACCGACGCCGGGCAACCGGCTCCCCCGGGTCAGCCGCCAGATCGCGCGCAGCACAAACACACCCAGCAGCGTCACGCCCAGCGTCATGTGCAGCGAGCGATAATCCACCCGCAGCGGGCCACTGGGGGCAAAATCGATGGTCTGCCCGATGACCCACAGCAGCCCGACCAGCACGGCCGTGGCCCAGTGCAGGGCAATCGTGCCGCGGTCGTACTGCTCCCCCGGGGCCTCGGCGGGTGAACCGTCGTTGCCGGTACGCATGCAATCCTCTAGCTGCTGCCGATCAAAATCCCGGTCGCGAACACCAGCGCGCCGCCGAACATCACCTGGAACGCGGCCGAGAACGGCGGCGTGTCCATGTATTTCCAGCGGATCCAGCTAATTACCGCCAGCTCCACCACCACCACAGCAAACGCGATCGAGGTGGCGGTCCAGAAACTGGGGAGCAGGAACGGCAGCGTGTGGCCGATCCCGCCCAGCGTGGTCATCAGCCCGCAGATGGCGCCGCGGATCCACGGCGCGCCGCGTCCGGTCAAGCTGCCGTTGTCCGACAGCGCCTCGGCAAACCCCATCGAGATGCCGGCGCCCAGCGACGCCGCCAGCCCCACCGCGAATGCATCCCAAGACCGCCCGGTGGCGAACGCCGCAGCGAACAGCGGCGCCAGGGTCGACACCGACCCGTCCATCAGCCCCGCCAACCCCGGCTGGATCACGCGCAGTACGAACAGCCGATGCTCGGCCTCGTCCTCCTTCGCGCGCACCCCTTCCGGCAGGTTCGCTTCCTTTAGCCGCATCGCGATGTGCTCGTGCTCCACCTCGGCCTCGGCGAGGTCGCCCAGCAGCCGGCGGATCGAGGCATCCGTCGTGCGCGAGGCTGCCCGGCGGTAGAAACGCTGGGTTTCCGCCTCCATGATCTCGGCGAGCGGACGCACCGAATCTAGGCCCAGTGGACGGATCTGCCAGATCGGCTTGTGCTGGATGAAGCCACGAATGTCCTGACGACGGATCAGCGGGATATGTTCGCCAAACTTCTCCTGGTACAGCTCGATCAGCCGCCGGCGGTGCTCGCCCTCCTCGCCGGCCATTTCCGCGAACATATTGGCACTGGCGGCGTAGTTCTCCCGCAGGCCTTCCGCGATGTCGGCATAGATGCGCCCGTCCTCCTCCTCGTTGGCAATCGCGAGGGCGAGGACTTCTCGTTCTGTCAGCTCGGAAAAATTTCGCATGGCGATAATCTGGCCGGCGCACTGAAAAGGTCAAGTAAAGCAATGAATAATGCGAATGCAACGCATCTACGGCCGATAAGCTCGACCATCCTGCGTGCCGCGTGTCATGCCTTGCCCAGCGTCCAGGCACGCCCCAGGATGTCGGCATGAGTGAGACCTTGTTGGACGTGAAGGGTTTGAATTGTCCGCTGCCGGTACTGCGGGCCAACCGGATCCTGCGCGGCCTGCCGCCCGGGGCGCGGCTACGTGTGCTGGCCACCGATCGGGCCGCAGTGGCGGACTTCCAGGCCTATTGCCGGGAAACCGGCCATGCGCTGCTAGCCTGGAGTGAGGAGGCGGGCGTGCTCAGTTTCGTGATCCGTCGCCGGCCCGAGCCCGAGGCACCATCCGCCGGCGACGCCAAGCCGCCGGTGTGACATCGGCGCCACGTGCGGCGTGTCGGCCGGGCCACGATTGTCATTATTCTGCCCGAATTGCCGGCGTTTGCTGCTAAGGCGGATGTGAGCTTGACCGGAAGTTGGTCATCCTGGTCCGCGGCATGCTTTGTGCCGGCTGGTGCGGGCGTGAATCGGGCTTGGCGGGTCGGCATGAAGCGGTTACCACGGCCGGTCTTGGGCTCGGGACTTGGGGAGTGACGTATGCCAGAGGGCGAGCGGTCCGAGGCGGCCAGGCCCATAGATGTGAGCCAGATGTCATTTGAGGACGCGCTGGCGGAGCTGGAGCAGATCGTGCGCGGATTGGAAGGCGGGCAGCAGAAACTCGAAGATGCCATCGGCGCGTATGAGCGCGGCGCGGCCTTGCGCCGGCATTGCGAAGCCAAGCTGGCTGAGGCCGAGGCACGCGTGGCCGCGATCGTCGAACACGCGGACGGCACACTGGGCACCCGGAAGGTGGACTGAGCCCGATGGATGGATCGCAAGCAGGATCGCGTCGCGGATCGCCCATGGAGCCCCATGCGGCCACCCAAGCGGAACTCTCCACCGCGATGGCGCATGTCGCGCGGGTGGTTGAGGACGCGTTGACCACGCTGCTGCCCGCGGAAGACGGCCCCGAGGGACGTCTGGCCGATGCCATGCGCTATGCGACCCTCGGCGGCGGCAAGCGGCTGCGCGCCTTCCTCGTGATGGAAGGGGCGTCGCTGTTCGCGGTCGCGGAGACCTGCGCGGCGCGCGTGGCAGCCTCCATCGAGATGCTGCACGCGTATTCGCTGGTGCATGACGACCTCCCCGCGATGGACGACGATGATCTGCGCCGCGGCAAGCCGTCCACCCACAAGGCGTTCGACGAGGCCACAGCGATCCTGGCCGGCGACGCCCTGCAGGCGCGTGCCTTCGAGGTGCTGTCCGAGGAAGACACCCATTCCGAGCCGCTGGCCCGCTGTGAGCTGGTGGCCGCATTGGGCGCTGCCGCGGGCGCGCGCGGCATGGCCGGCGGCCAGATGATCGACATGCTGGCCGAGGGCCAGACCCTGGACGGCCCGGCGGTGACCCGGCTGCAATCCTTGAAAACCGGGCGGTTGATCCAGTTCAGCGCCGAGGCCGGCGCCATCCTGGGCCGTGCAGCGGCGGCGCAGCGGCACATGTTGGCCGCCTACGGACGTGATTTGGGCACGGCGTTCCAAATTGCGGATGATCTTCTAGATGCCGAAGGCAGCGCGGAGGAGACCGGCAAACGCACTGGCAAGGACCAGGAAGCCGGCAAGGCAACCATGGTTGCGGTGCTTGGGATTGAGCGGGCGCGGGTGCACGCCGATATGTTGGCGCGTCAGGCGGCCGCTCACCTGGATAGTTTTGGCGAGCGCGCGGCCAGGCTACGGGCCTTGGCGTCGTTTGTCGTGGCGCGGCGCAAGTGAGGGGCGGAGCAGGACCAGGTATGAACGCTGTGAACACGCCGCTGCTCGACCGGGTGAATATCCCGGCCGACCTGCGCAATTTCTCCCACGAACAGCTCAAGCAGCTCGCCGACGAGCTGCGCGCGGAGACCATTGATGCCGTCTCGGTGACCGGCGGCCATCTCGGCTCGGGCCTCGGCGTGGTCGAACTCACGGTTGCCCTGCATGCGGTCTTTGATACGCCGCGTGACCGGCTGATCTGGGATGTCGGCCACCAGGCCTATCCGCACAAGATTTTGACCGGCCGGCGCGAGCGCATCCGCACCCTGCGCTCGGGCGGTGGCCTGTCCGGCTTCACCCGCCGCGTGGAGAGTGAGTACGACCCGTTCGGCGCGGCGCATTCCTCCACCTCGATCTCTGCCGGCCTTGGCATGGCAGTGGCCCGCGACCTGAAGAACCAGCGGGTCAAGGAAGAGGGCAAGGGCGAGTTCGACCACCGTAATGTGATCTGCGTGATCGGCGACGGCGCGATGAGCGCCGGCATGGCCTACGAGGCGATGAACAACGCCGGCGCGCGGCACTCGCGGCTGATCGTCATCCTGAACGACAACGACATGTCGATCGCCCCGCCGGTGGGCGCGATGAGCGCCTATCTGTCGCGGCTGATGTCGTCCCGCAGCTTCCTGAACCTGCGCGAACTCGCGGTGCGGATGGCCAAGCGCTTCCCGCGCGGCATCGAGCGGACGGCGCGGCGGGCCGAGGAATATGCCCGCGGCATGCTGACCGGCGGCACGTTGTTCGAGGAGCTGGGCTTCTACTACGTGGGCCCGATCGACGGGCACAATCTGGACCACCTGCTGCCGGTCCTGCGCAATGTGCGCGAGGCCGACGAGGCAGGGCCGATCCTGGTCCACTGCATCACCCAGAAGGGCAAGGGTTACGCCCAGGGCGCCAACTCGGCGGACAAGCTGCACAGCGTGGCGAAGTTCAACGTGGTGACGTTCGAGCAGGCCAAGGCACCCCCCGGCCCGCCCAGCTACACCAATGTGTTCGCCTCCGCGCTGATCGCGGAAGCGGAGAAGGACAAGGACATCGTCGCCATCACCGCGGCGATGCCGTCCGGCACCGGCCTCGACAAGTTCGGCAAACGCTTCCCGGACCGCACCTTCGACGTCGGCATCGCCGAGCAGCACGCGGTGACCTTCGCCGCGGGGATGGCGACCGAGGGTATCAAGCCATTCTGCGCGATCTATTCCACCTTCCTGCAGCGCGCCTATGACCAGGTGGTGCATGACGTGGCGATCCAGTCGCTGCCGGTCCGCTTCGCCATGGACCGCGCCGGCCTGGTGGGCGCTGATGGCGCGACGCATGCCGGCAGCTTCGACATCACCTACCTCGGCTGCCTGCCGGGCATGGTGATCATGGGCCCGTCCGATGAGGCTGAGCTGGTGCACGCGGTGGCAACCGCGGCGGCGATCAATGACCGGCCATCGGCGCTGCGCTATCCGCGTGGCGAGGGCGTGGGCGTTGCGCTGCCGACGCAGGGTGAGGTCTGGGCGCTCGGCAAGGGCCGCATCATCCGCGAGGGCGGCAGCGTCGCCATCCTGTCGTTCGGCACGCGTCTGGCGGATGCGCTCAAGGCAGCGGATGAGCTGGCGACGCGCGGCCTGAAGACCACGGTGGCCGATGCGCGCTTCGCGAAGCCGCTCGACACCGCGCTGATCGAGCAGTTGGCACGCCATCACGAGGTGCTGATCACGATCGAGGAGGGCGCGGTCGGCGGCTTTGGCAGTGCCGTACTGCAGCATCTGGCGTGGAAGGGGCTGCTGGACGGCGGGCTGAAGGTGCGTCCGATGGCGCTGCCCGACCGCTTCATCGATCACAACTCGCAGCCGAAACAGATCGCCGAGGCCGGGTTGTCCGCCAAGGATATCGTCGCCGCGGCGCTGAACGCGTTCGGCATTGATGTCGGCACCGCCCCGCAGGCGGTGACTGCGCGATGAGCCGGCCGTTCCCCGTTGTCTCGCGCCGTGGCCTGCTTGGCTTTGCGCTGGTGGGCATTCTCGCCGTGCCGCATGGTGCGTGGGCGGCGGATCCCACCGCGGTGACCGCGCCGATCCAGGCATTGAATGATGCCTTGGTCGCGGTGATGAAGGCGGGCAAGAAGGTGCGGTTCCGCGACCGGTTCGAGCAACTCGTGCCCGCGATTGACCGTGCGTTCGATCTTCCGGGAATCCTGCGCGTGTCGGTCGGTCCGCAATGGGCCACCATCGATCCGGCGCAGAAGGACACGCTGCTGACGGTGTTCCGCCGCTTCACCGTGGCGTCCTATGTCGCCAATTTCGACTCCTATGACGGCGAGCGGTTCGACATCGCGCCGACGCTGCGCACGTCCGGAGCCGACCAGATCGTCGGCACCACGATGGTGCCGACGAAGGGCGACAAGGTGCGCATCGATTATGTGATGCGTGAGGAGGGCAACACCTGGAAGGTGGTTGACGTGCTGCTGGATGGCACGATCAGCCGGGTGGCGGTGCAACGGTCCGACTTCCGCGCGCTGCTGGAGCGTGGCGGTGCCACCGCGCTGATCGTGAGCCTGCAGGCGAAGATCGCTGACCTCGCCGGGGGCACGCTCGAGTCCTGAATCGCGGTGCGCCGCGCGGACGCAGCGTGACGCTCCTCAGGCAGCCTGGGCTGATCCTCGCGCTGCTGGGCCTTGCGATCCATCTGTATGCCAACAGTGGCTACGGCATTTTTCGTGATGAGTTGTACTTCATCGTCTGTGGGGAGCATCCCGCCTGGGGCTACGTCGATCAGCCGCCGCTGATCCCGCTGGCTGCGGCGCTGATGCATCACCTGTTCCCGCGCTCGCTGGCGATGTTGCGGCTGCTGCCGGCGCTGGGCCATGCAGCCACAATCGCGTTGACGGCCGAGACCGTGCGGGTGCTTGGCGGGCGACGCTGGGCGCAGGCGCTGGCCGCGCTGTGTGTGCTGACCGGGATCGATTTCCTGGGCGCCGGCACGCTGCTGACCACGGACGCGGTGCAATCTCTGGCGTGGCTGTTCTGCGCCTATGCACTGATCCGGATCACCCGGGACCGGAACGAGTGGTGGTGGATCGCGATCGGTGCAGTCGCGGGTGTCGCGCTGCTGACCAAGTACATGCTGGCCTTCTGGCTGGTGGCGCTGGGGATCGGCTTGCTGGCAACGCCGGCGCGACGCAGCCTCGCGCGGCCGCAGTTCTATGCTGGCGCCACTCTAGGCCTGATGATCGTGCTGCCTAACGTGATCTGGCAGGCGATGCATGGCTTCCCATTCCTCGAGATCGGCCGCGTTGCCGCTGCCGGCAAGAATGTTGCGCTGCCGCCGTTGGTGTTCCTGCACAAGGAGATTGACGAGCTCAACACCATGACGGCGCCGGTCTGGATCGCCGGGCTGTTGGCGTTCGCGCGTTGGCCGCGCTTCGCGGCGTATCGCGGCTTCGCGATCGCGTTCGTGGTGCTGTTCGCGGCGATGATCGCGATGCACGCCAAGCCATACTACCCGATGGGTGCCTACCCGCTGTTCCTCGCTGGGGGTGCGGTGGCGCTTGAGGCATGGATCGCGGTGCGGGTCATGCGCGCGGCGTTACCGGCAGCGATCGCGATGTGGGGCGCACTTGGTGTCCCGTTTGTCGTGCCGCTGTTGCCGGTGGAACAGTTTGCCGCCTACCAGACGCGGCTGGGCATCACGCAGGCTTCGTCGGATCGCTCTCCGCTCGGCGTGCTGCAACAGAACTACGCCGATATGTTCGGCTGGCCGGAGCTCGCCGCTCTGGTCGGCCGCGCCTATCAGTCGCTGCCGCCGGATGAGCAGGCGCGCGCGGTGTTCCTGGGAGAGAATTACGGCGAGGCGGCGGCGGTCGACGTGTTGAGCGTGCCGCGTGGCAAACCGCCGGTGATCAGCGGCCACAACACCTACTATCTTTGGGGGCCGCTCGGTCACGACGGTCGCGTGGTGATCCGCTTGGGCGGCAATCGGGATGCGATGCTGCGCGTCTATGCCTCGGTCGAGAAGGTCGGCGTGCTGGAAAGCCCCTGGGCGATGCCGACCGAGCGCGGCAAGACGCTGTGGATCTGCCGCGGCCGTCGTCGGCCGCTGCAAGACGACTGGCCGCGCTTCCGCCACTACGACTGACGGCCAGCAATCGCGTTTAACTGTATCATGGCCGGCGATGACAGGAGCCGGCGCACCTCACCGGGACCAGATGCGATCCCCTACGACTGAGGCGTCACGCGCTGAGGCGTCACGCCCTTGCTGCCTCCTGCGTCCACGACCATGCTGGGTGCTCGGCAACCGAAGGGGGGAGTGGACACATGGCCTTCTACGAACTGCGCCAGTACAAGGTGCTGCCCGGCAAGCTGGATGGCTGGATCAAGATCATGGAGGAGGAGATCATCCCCTTCCAGGTCTCCAAGGGCATGGTGATCTGCGGCAGCTTCCGCGGTGAGACCGACCCCTCGGTCTACATTTGGCTGCGTCGTTTCGAGAGCGAGGCGGAACGCGAGGCGCTGTACGCCGCGGTCTACGAGACCGAGTACTGGAAGACGCAGATCGCGCCGCGGGTGCCGGAATATCTGGACCGCCCGGGCAACGTGATCACGCGGATCATTCCGACCACGAAGTCGACAGTGCAATAGCGGCGACACCATCGGCGTTCTTCGCGATGACCGGCCGCTTCGCGGCGGGAGGGAGCTTCGATGATCAAGATGTACGGCTTCTGGCGTTCGGCGGCCTCGTTCCGGGTCCGCATCGCCCTGAACCTCAAGGGGCTCGCGTTCAGCGAAACGATGATCGACCTCGACGCCGGGGAACAGCACGCGGACGATTACCGGGCGATCAATCCTCAGGCGGTGGTGCCGTCATTGTTCATCGACGACGGGCCGCCGCTGACCCAGTCGCTCGCCATCCTGGAATATCTGGAGGAAACGCATCCGGCGCCGCCGCTGCTGCCGTCCGACCGGCGTGGCCGCGCCCGGGTGCGGGCGTTGGCGCTGCTCTGGGCAGCGGACCACCACCCGCTGATCGTGCCGCGCATAAGGCGCTACCTGGCCGCCGAACTGCATCTGGATGAGGCCGCGCGCACCGCCTGGATCAAGCACTGGTTCCGCGAAGGGCTGGCGATCGGTGAGCAACGGCTGGCAGGCGATATGGCGACCGGCCGCTACTGTCATGGTGACACGCCCACCTTCGCCGATCTCAGCCTGCTGAGCCAGGCGATGGGCGCGCGCGGATTCAAGGTCGATTTCGCCGACCTGCCGACGATCACGCGCATTGTCGAAACCTGTCTGGCGAACGACGCCTTTGCCCGCGCCTTGCCGATGCGCCAGCAGGGTGCGCCTGCCGCGCATTGAACCGCGCCGGCGCGGGTGGCGTTGAAAGTTTACCGGTGAGCGCTCAGGCTGCCCAATCACCGCCGACCTGGGGAGGATTGCAGAGTGTCGCTCGATTACGCGAAGCGCGATGGGGTCGCCTACATCACGCTGAATTCGCCTGACAAGGCCAACATCTTCGACAAGGCCATGTCGGACGCGATCTCTGACGCATGGATCGATATGTGGGAGGATCGATCCATCCGCTGCGCCATCGTGACGGGCGCCGGCACGCGGCATTTCTGCGGTGGGCACAATCTGGCGCCCCGCGAAGGCATCACCGAGGAGGAGCGCGAGTACCTGCGCACGCAGCGCGTCTTCTGGCCGCTGGCCGGCACGGTGCATGGGCAGAAGACCGGCGTCGACGGGCGGATGGGCGATCACTATCCGCGGGTGTGGAAGCCGGTGATCGCCGCGGTGAATGGCTGGGCGGCGGGGGCGGGCGTGTATATGCTGCTGGCCTCCACCGACATCCGCGTCGCCAGTGCGGAGAATGCGCGGTTCAAGTTCGCACTGACGTCACAGGGCTGGGTCGGGCATGGCCCTGGCGCGGCATTATTGGTGAAGCAGTTGCGCTATGTGGACGCGATGAAGATTCTACTGACCGACGAGCCGTTCGACGCGGCGGAGGCGTTGCGCATCGGTCTGATCAACGAAGTCGTGCCGCATACGCAATTGCTGGAGCGAGCCGAGGCGATCGCCCGCAAGATCGTGCAGATGCCCCCGGTGGCGGTGCGCATGATGAAGGAGTTCGTCGTGCGCTTCGGGGAACTGCCGCTGGAACAGGCGTGGCACGTGCAGAATTTGATGAACAATCTGCTGATCCAGGTCACGACTGATGGTGAGGAGGGACGGCAGGCGTTCAACGAGAAGCGCAAGCCGAACTTCACCGGTGCACTGCGGCGGCGCGGCGAAGCCTGGCCCGAGCCATCGGAAGAAGACGCCAGGCGTCTCGACGAAGCCTATCGCAGCGGCGAGTTCTGAGCGGCACCCAACGGCGCGGCCGCGTCAGCGGAAGGGTTCAGGACTTCTCGCAGCACGCGGGCGGTGTCCGCGCCCAGACCGGGGGCGGGACCCGTGGCGCGGCCGAAGCTTGCCTGCCACGGCAATCCGGGCAGCACGCCATCGCCATGCGCGTCCCAGAAACGCCGCGCGCGCAGGTGGTCGCTGTGTACCAGGTCAACCGACGTCGCCACCTCGGCAGCGGCAATGCCCGCGCGCGACAATGCCTCGGCGGCGGCTCGCGCCGGCTGGGAGGTCACCCACGCGCCGAACACCGCATCAATCTCATCGTGCCCAGCCGCGCGCGCCTGGTGCGTCCACGCCGCCTTGTCCCGCAGTGCCGGGATCATCCCGCACAGCGCACGCCATTCCGTATCCGACCGGACCGCCAGGCTCAGCCACGCATCGTCGCCGGCGCATCTGTACGCCGCATGTGGCGCGAAACAGCCGGATGCGTTGCCGCGCGGCCGTGGCGGTGCACCGTGCTGCGTTGCCAGCAGTGGCTTTGC